>VOFG01004074.1_pt1 | contig 19897 bp, 41 predicted proteins | sample 5384171 | NCBI WGS metagenome assembly VOFG01 (sample SAMN12384726, study PRJNA508395) | human gut metagenome | isolation source: healthy gut F | host: Homo sapiens
CCCGACGCATCGGTTCCCGAAAACCGGATATCCGGGAGCGCTCCAGCATCCGGAACATATCCATGGTCGCGGTCGCTACCAGATAAATCTGTTTTGACCGGACGCTTAAGCACCCTGGATCGAATCTGGAAGACTTCCGGCACCTTTCCGCCCTCTGAATCAGAAGAAACGGCTTCCATCCGCAACCGAAACTGCTTCGTACTGCATCCCGTCCGCATCCTCATAGGTATCGACTGCAAACTGGGTCGCAAAGGCAAGCCCCATCCGCGATTTCCAGGTCAGGGACGCACTGATCGCCTCACCCGGCGGCTGTGGAAGTGATGCCTCTTGCACCTGGCCATCCGTTTTCTGCCGGCTGGGACACTTCGAACCTTTACCCGCCTCATTGGATGTCTCACTGGCAGATGTAGCGACGCTGCCGCCACCGCACTCTTTCCGTATTTCACAGCCACTCAAGAGCAGCACCCCCATAGCGACAGCCCTGCCAGCCTAAGTAACTTTCCCGTTATCCATCCCTATTTTCTTCATTTTCCCACTCTCTGCCTCTCACGTGCGCCACATACAGCTTCCGGATCGCCTCAACCTCTCCCAGTCCCCGGATGCGGCATTCCACCTGGTATCCGGCGCGTTCTAGGCGGCTCTTCCAGGAATCCTCCTCTTCACCTGCCATATCCTGATTCGCATGGTCGCCTGCAACCACCATGAGCGGCTGCAGCACCGCCCCTCTGATAGTGTTTCTGCGCGCCCAATTTCTCGATCACCGCCTGTAAATCCGGCTGCGCTTCCACGGTTCCGATGTAATGGCCTGTTTAGCAACCGCCCGCGATCATCCTATCCTGCATCTTCTGATACACCTGATTGGAAGCCGCGTCCGTCCCATGCCCCCATCAGGCAGAGTGCCGTTTTTCCATCGTCATATCGCCCAGTTCTCCTTCCATCGCCAGGATCACCGCATCCAGATCCGCTTCACTGGCAAGAAGCGGTGCTCCCAGCGCCAGCCGTTCAAAACGCCCCTGATTCGCTTCCACTTCCGCTTTTACATCCATGTATTCAAATCCATCCATCAGATGGGTCGGCTGCACAATCAGACTTTTAATCCCATCGGCTGCTGCCCGGTCAAGTGCCTCCTTCAAATTGTCGATCGACCGTTGATCCCCTTTTTCAATTTATCAATGATCCTCTGGCTGGTAAATGCCCGGCGCACCTCATATGCCGGAAATGCCTCCGCCACTGCACGCTCAACCGCTCCGATCGTCTTTTTCCCGGCTGTCATTGTAGCTTGTCCCGAAGCTGACTACCAGGATTGCCTGTCTTGGTTCCATCTATCATTCTTCCTCTTTGTTTTTTATCTTTCAATTCAGAATTTTCCTGTTCCTCCTACGCTGCCATATGCCTGAATCTGGCTGACATATAGCTTTATGAATCGAAGCTACTATAGCATATTTTGAAATAGTTTGCAATGAAGCAGAAAAAATGGCACTCCGCCCGTCCAGGCGGAATGCCCTTTTCTGCTTTCAGCCCAATTTTACCAGCTTTTCTATTTCTCGTCCCGGCTGCACGCGCGCAGCTGGTGCTCATGCTCATATTTTTCTTTCGTCGCCATCCCGCCCCGGATATGGCGTTCCGCTTTGTTGATGTCCAGTACCACACGCGCCCGGGATGCAAGCGGCGGATTGATATGGGAAAGGCGCTCGGCCACATCTTTATTCACGGTAGATTTACTGATCCCAAATTTCCGGGCCGCCTGCCGCACTGTCGCATTGTAGTCTATGATGTAATTAGCGATCGCAACCGCCCGTTCCTCGATATATTCCTTCATGGGAGTTCCCCTGAGAACGTTTTTACATCTTATTACATCTGTTTCGGTTTATGCAAATTCCTTTCCCAAACAAAACACTGCCGATTAGTAGTTCTCCGCACGGCGGTGTTTCCGCAAGTCGTTTCTCTTCACGCCAGCTTCCCACTCTGCCTTCTCCTCATCGGTCTCGACAAGCAGTCCGGAACTTCCATCGGATGCTCGTTTTCATCCAGCGCTACCATAACCACATAAGCGGTATTAACCAGTTTACGCGCGCCGCTTAAAGACTCTACGAATGTATCGACGCGCACTTCCATGGAGGTTCTTCCAACGTAAGTCAGCTTACCCTCGATAATCAGGGTATTGTTCAGGTGGACTGCCTCTTTGAACTGCAGGTTATCAACCGATGCAGTTGTCGGATTGCAGTGCGCGTGGCGGCGCGCTACAACGGTCGCTACAACGTCGATCCATTCCATCAGCTGACCGCCAAACAAACGACCAGCACCATTTAAGTGACTATTTAATACAAGCTGTGTCTGGATAACAGCTGAATCGCTACGCGGCGCATCATTCTTTCTTCCATAATTTATTTCTCCTTTCGAGAAGGATGCCTCTTCCAATCTCCCGCTTTCGAAGGACTTCCCTGTGATATGGTACCTAGTATACTGGCTTTCCCTCAAATTTGCAAGTATTCCGCCGCAAAAATTCTGAATCTTTTTTAGTGATACATCCTATTGGCAGTAAACTATAAATGTAAAAAACGACCGAAGAATCTGGGAGCAGCGTCTGTTGTCTTTCGCTGACTCCCATCATCTTCAACCGTTCTCTTATTTATCCTCTTCCCGCGCCGTGATCATCCGATAGATGAAATCCACGGTTCCATCGATACCGTAGCTGGCACTGTTGATACAGAGATCATAGTTGTTGGAATGTCCCCAGTTTCGGTTTGTATAGTAATGATAGTACTGGCTGTGGACATGATCCAGATGCTTTTAACATATGGCGTGCCTGCTTGACCGTCAGGGAGCTGTCAATCTCCATCGCACGTTTGATACGCTGCTCAAACGGCGCCGTGATGTAGATACTCGATATGCGGGATGTTGTTATTTGCCATGATGGCATCTCCGCATCGTCCCAGAATAACAAAATCTTCCTTCTTCGCCATGTCAACCAGAAGGTCGCTCTCGTTGAAGAAGACCGCATCACGCTTCGGCAGTCCGTGGAAACGGCTGAACTCGCGCATGCGCTGGCGCAGGGTCAGATGGCGCTCCGGGATGAATGCCTCACTCGGGTTTACATTGGCATCCTGATCGTGCGCCGGCTCTTTCTTGATTCCCGGCTTGATTCCGTAGCTGACAGAATCCTGTATAGAATCCTTCTGAGCCTCGAGACGTTTCAGAACCGCTTCAAAGATCTCCGCGTCGTAGAAATTGATTTTCAGCTTATCTGCCAGCTTAAATCCGATATTTACACCGCCGCTTCCGTAGGTCCAGCTGATACATACGATCAGGTGGTCATTTTCGGAAAAACGGTTTTTCAGGTTAAATGTATTCAGCTTCGCCAGCTCTGCGTTGATAACGTCGCCGCTCGCGAAAACTGGTCGGCAGACTCATGACTTCGGTCAGAATCCGGTTGTACTCGGTCATGACGAGCTCCGCTCTTCCTTATTCTCGATGGTACGCGCCATGTTTCCGATCAGGGCAATCTCACTTCGAACCAGGTTACCCTGCGGGCGTGTCAGCATCAGATGAGTCAGCTCATCCACGCAGCGCTTCCGGTCACGGTTGAAAACACGTCCCAGAGAAGAACCTAACTGTGCATAAACCTCCGCATCCAGATCGTAAATACTCTCCGCCAGTTCACGGATTCGTTTTTCATCGCTTCCTGGCACCGTGCTGCCCGGCTTCTTCCCTGCTGAATCCTTTTCGGCTGCATTTTCCGCACCCGTTACTTCATTCGCATACTGGGCGCTGTCCTTTCAAGCGCCTGCTGCGTCTGATTTTCCATATTATCTGTATTGGTATGTTCCTGATTGTTGCTCATCGTCACTCACCCCTATAAAAAGAATAACAGCATATCAAGTGCAAAGACCGGAACCAGAATACCGAACGACCAGAGCAGATATCCGAAGAAGGACGGCATACGCACACCGTTTTCATCCGCAATCGACTTAACCATGAAGTTCGGTGCATTTCCGATGTAGGTATTCGCACCCATAAATACCGCACCACAGGAGATCGCCATCAGCATCTTGATCGGAACCGTTCCTAACGTCGTCACCATGCCCTCCGTAAATCCAAGCGCACCTGCCGTTGTTAAAATACCAGATAGGTCGGCGTGTTATCGAGGAAGCTGGATAACAGACCGGTCGCCCAGAACATCTCAAACGGCTCGGAGATGCCCAGGTTCGCGCCATTTGCTTTCAGAATCATCAGGGCTGGCTGCATCGTGATGAAAATACCGATAAACAGAACTGCAACCTCGTGGATCGCGCCCCAGGTAAAGTGGTTCTCTCGGCGGATCTCAACCTTCGTGGTCTTGAAGGACAGGAAGGCTGCCGCCAGAATGATCACAATCTCAATGATGGCCGGATAGCTTAATTCTACCTCTCCAAACAGATGGATGCCAAGCACCTTTCCGGCTGCATCCTGGAACTGCGGCATGGACGGTAAGGTGCCGCTTAAAATAACGGCTGCCACGATCATAACCAGGAAAATCAGGTTGTGCGCACCGCGCAGCTTTACTTCGGTACCCGGTTTGCTGATATCCGGTTTCAGACCGCCTGCGATATCCTGACGATATGCCCTCTTATCAATAAAATAGAAGATTGTCAGCAGCACCAGCATATTGAAGAATAAGATCGGCGCCAGATGTAAGCTCCAGAAGAACGGTACGCCGCGCATGAAGCCCATCAGCAGAGGCGGGTCACCGATCGGGGTCAGACATCCGCCGATGTTGGATACAAGGAAAATAAAGAAGATAATGATATGACGTTTCTTCTTTCTCCATGCATTCATCTTGACAACCGGACGAATCATCAGCATACTGGCACCGGTCGTACCGATCCAGCTTGAAAGCAGGGTTCCCAGTGCCAGTAGTCCTACATTGACACGCGGAGAACCTGCCAGGTCACCGGACATCGTGATATTACCGGCAACGCAAAAAGTCCAAATAACAAAATAATAAAGGTCAAATAGTCATTGACCAGGCATTCCAGAACCGTTTCCAGTGCTGTCCCCGCACTGTAACGCATCGCAAACGGAATGATAAAAAGAATTGACCAAAGAGCAACCGCATGAGGCTGGTGCTCTTCCCACCATTCTGCCTTCACAAGCGGCAGAATCGCAATACAGAGAAGCAGTCCCGCAAATGGAATACACATCCAGAGCGGCACAGAGGATGCCGATGCACCGCCTTCCTGTTCTGCTGCCAGAGCCGTCATCGGATTTGCCATCAAAAAATAATCCCAGGCTCGCGCAAACGCACTCAATCTTTTCACCTTCGTAACCTCCCAACTTTTTTTCTTTTTTGTTTTACATTTTCCATTTCAGCCACTCATTATAACAATTTTATTTCCTAAATACAACCGTGTTTTTCACGTTGTAAGCGTGATTTTCCGTGAATTTTTCGTTAAAAGTACCTTATATTAATTTTATTAATAAGTGTTGTAAGCCTGTGCTCATAACATAAACAAATACCTCTTTTTGTATATAGAAATTATGTATAATACTGTAATTTCACAAATGCTATATTTAATTCTACTATGAACCAAAAAACCGCCCGCCGATATCCCGACAGACGCTTCCTACATTCACATATAACTTTTTCTTGAAATATACTCTCTTTCCAGAGTTCATATTTCAATTCCATATCTTCCCCGCCATCTTCCATCTTTTTCCTGCAGCTGTTTTCCGCGCTTCATTTTAAAGCCAGCCGCCCGATCTCTCGCGGTATTCCTTCGTGGTTTTTTCGATATGTGCCAGTTGGCAAATCTGCCGCTGTATAACCTGCTCTTTTGCAGCGTTCACACATATTCTCTCTCGAACCTGTTTTATTATAACGCTTTTTGTAAAATTTATTCCCGTTTTTTGTCAAATCTTTGTAAAAAAACAAGCAGCAAATTGGAGAAACTGTCTCATTTACTTTTTATCTTCTTTATGCTATAGTTAGCCTGTATTTTGCATTCAGTTGTATTACGAATCCATTCGGAAATTCCGGTGCCATCCGTGCCGGAATACTCAATGTCTTATCGTGTTTTATAAATATCAGAAGGATTTTCAGGAGTATTGTATTCATGCAGGCGAATATATTTAAAATCAAACGAAATAAATTGGCTGACGGTTCCGGGCTGCGGACTACGATTTATTTTAAAGGATGCCCCTGCGCTGTGTCTGGTGTTCAACACCGCAGGCGCATGAGCGCCCGACCGGATTCTCTGGGACAGCAAGCACTGTCTCTACTGCAATCTCTGTGTCAGCGAATGTCCCACCGGAAGTCTGGCATTTTCGGACAACCGTCTCACCTTTACCCCGGACACCTGTACATTCTGCCGTGCCTGTACGGATCACTGTCCGTCCCGAATGCTTCATTTCGTCGGTCAGATGATGAATATGGATGAAATCATGGAAAAAAAATCCTTGCCGACCGGGAGCTCTATGGAAATGGCGGCGTCATTCTCTCCGGCGGCGATCCGCTGATGCAGCCGGAAGCAGCCACCGCTGTCCTGAAAAATGTAAAGAACACGGCATCGCACCGCGATTGAGACGACCGCTTTCGCCAAACCGCTGGCTTTTCTCCCGCTTCATCGCCAACGCGGACATGATTATCATCGATTTAAAACATTATTCTGAAAAGAAATATGTCCAGTTCACCGGCGTCTCAAATCATTCGATTCTGGAAAATCTGGACTTTGCCGTCTCTATCGGCAAAACAGTGGCGGTCCGCATTACCATTACCCCCGGCATCAACGACACGCTCATCGATGCCCGCAGGTGCCCACCTTTTGTCTGAGCACCACATCAGACATGTAATTCTGCTCTCCTATTCAAATCTGGGGATCATTAAATATGAAAAATACACACAATCTCCGGCTCTTGTCCGCGATCAGACCTTCTCCGGTCAGGATATGGAGAATTATGCGAACATGCTGCGCGGACTGGGGTTTGATGTGCAGATTGAGCAGTAGGGAGGCGGCAGATTTTTCCATTGCCGCCTCCCATACATTTTTTCTATCGATTCGTTACTGTTCACGCATACGTGCCCAGTAACGGAATTTGCCGTGAACATTTTACATCGATTCCCCTTTTTTCCCATTTTTTCATTGCATTTTTTTTCCTCCCAATGCTATAATGTGTTCAATATTTAATTTATTTATCAAAAATGAACGCGAATCATTTGCAAAAATCCTCATTTTTACAAAATGAATTAAAAGGAGGTTTCCATGCAAAATCCACAATCCCAAACAGCGCCAGAGCCAAAACGCCTGGACTGGACCACGATGGTCGTCCCATTTCTTCTTATTATAATACTCTGTCTCTGCTTTCTGGCTGCGCCAGATGCATCCAAGGCAGTGTTGGAAACTCTCGGAGCTTTCTCGGGGAAAACTTCGGTGTCGGCTACCTTGCCATCGGACTCGGCATTTTTTTCTTCTGTCAATCTACATCGCCTTTTCCCGCTACGGAACCATCCGGCTCGGAAAACCGGATGAGAAGCCGCTCTATTCAATTTTGCCTGGGGTTCGATGATGTTTACCTCCGGACTTGCGGCGGACATTCTCTTTACTCCCTGTGTGAGTGGGTTCTCTACGCCAATGACCCGCATCTGGCAGAAATGGGCAGTATTCAGGACTGGGCGAGCACATACCCGCTCTTTCACTGGGGTCCGATCCCGTGGGGCTTCTATGTCGTGCTCGCCGCTGCTTTGGCTTCATGCTTCATGTGCGCGGCTGCCATAAACAGAAATACTCCGAAGCCTGCCGCCCGATCTCGGAAAACACACAGACGGGCTTGCCGGAACCCTGATTGATCTGATGGCGGTCTTCGCACTGCTGGCTGGCACAACCACGACTTTTACGCTGGCGACCCCTCTGATGAGCCAGATCGTCTCCGAACTCTTCGGATTCGGCGACACCGCCTCATCACCATCGCGATTCTGGCAGTCACCTGCCTGGTATATACCGTTTCCGTCGCGTGGCATGAAGGGCATCCAGAAGCTCGCGGCGTCCTGCGTCTACCTCTTCTTCGCTCTTCTGGCGTATGTGCTGCTGTTTGGCGGTGAAGCTCGCTATATCATCGAAACCGGCTTTTCCTCCATCGGAAATCTGGTACAGAACTTTATCGGACTCGGTCCACACACCGACCCACGCACCACCTCATTTCCGCAGACATGGACAATGTTCTACTGGGCATACTGGATGGTCTGGTGCGTCGCTGCCCCGTTCTTCATCGGAACCATCTCTCGTGGACGTACGATCCGGCAGACAATCCCTCGGCGGCTACGTGTTCGAGCTTGGCGGCACGTTTTGTGAGCTTTATTATCCTCGGAAACTACAGCCTGGGACTCCAGGTGTTCGGAAAACTGGATGTCATGGGTCTTTATGCCGCCAGTGGCGACCTCTATTCCACAATCACTGCCATCATCCGCACGCTTCCGCTCGCCCCAATGGTCCTCGTTCTGCTCGCGGCGGCGATGATCGCCTTCTATGCCACCAGCTTTGACGCGATCGTACTGGTTGCCTCCGCCTACTCCTACAAGAACCTGACAAGCGAGGACGAACCGCACATGGCGATCAAAACCTTCTGGTCCCTGAGCCTGATTCTACTGCCGATGGTCCTCATTTTCAGTGATAATTCAATGGCAAACCTGCAGACCGTGTCCATCATTGCAGCATTTCCGATCGCGTTTATCATTCTCCTGATCGTGGCGGCGTTTTTTAAGGATGCGAAGAAATATCTTTCGGGAAATATAATTCTGATATCATTAAGTCAGTTTAAATACGCAAAGGAGGAGTAGCATTATGGCATGGGATGATGTTGCAGGAAAAGCTGCAGGAAATAATGGGGACAAATATGTTGTTTTACAGGTTGTTTTAACAGAGAAAACTACTTGGCACTGGTTCAGGCACAGCTAGTCTTACTAATCTGCAATCAGAAATTAATAAACAAGCGGCCAAGGATACCGGCTTCACACGATCTCAACAACATCTTCTGGCTCAAGGGTTTTCTTGGCGGCGATAAAATTCTTCTACCATGGTATTTGAACGAATTGATTGAGTGTTGTTAAAAAATATCCCGAATGCACTTTCCGATGCATTCGGGATATTTTTTCTTTATCTATAAGCTCTCCCGCAGATACTCCCGCGTCACTCCGCTCCGCTTCCAGCATCTCCTTCGGTGTCCCGGCAAAGAGCAGACTGCCGCCTGCGAGTCCGCCGCCCGGTCCAAGCTCCACGATATAGTCGGCGTCCTTCATCACATCCAGGCTGTGCTCGATGATAAACAGTGTATTGCCCTGATCGGTCATCGGTTGAAAAGCTTCATCAGACGGCGGATATCGTCGAGATGCAGCCCGTCAGTCGGCTCATCCAGAATAAATATCTGTCCCCCGCTCATCCAGCTTGCTCGCCAGCTTCACACGCTGCAGCTCGCCGCCGGAAAGCGTCGTCATCGACTGATTCAGATGCAGGTAACCGAGTCCGACCTGCACCAGCGTATCGAGTTTCTTCACAAAATCCGCATCTTCAAAGAACTGGATCGCCTGACGGACGGTCATATCCATGACTTCCGCAATATTTTTTCCCTTGTACTGATATTTCAGCACTTCCTTCGAATACCGCGTTCCGTGGCAGACCTCGCAGACCGTCTCGATCGAGTCCATATATGCCATATCCGATATAATCACACCTTTACCCTGACACGCCGGGCAGGCGCCCTTGGAATTGAAACTGAAATATGCCTGTGCGACATGGTTCGCTTTCGCAAAAAGCGCCCGGATCGCATCCGCGATATCCAGATACGTCGCCGGGGACGAACGCAGATTGATACCGATATCCTTCTGCCGGATCGAGATCACCTCGCCTGGATACTGGCTCGTAAAATATTCCATCAGGGAGCTTTTTCCCGAACCAGCCACACCAGCGATGACCGTCATCACGCCAAGCGGCAGTTTTACGCTCAGATCTTTTTAAGTTATGAAGCTTCGCGTGCTCAACCTGATACCATCCGTTCGGCTTGCGGTACTCCATCTTCATCGGCGTTTTCGTCCGCAGCATCCGCCCGGTCACAGTGTCCGCTTTCAAAAGGTTCTCGTAGCTTCCCTGATACATAATCTGTCCACCGTTTATGCCCGCTTCCGGTCCCATATCCACAATGTGATCCGCCAGCGCGATGACTTCCCGGTGGTGTTCCACAATCATCACGGTATTTCCGTGCTCTTTCAGCTTTGATCAGCGAATTTTTAAGATTCTGGATATCGCGCGAATGCAGTCCGACGCTCGGCTCATCCAGCACATACATCATATCGGTAAGCGGCGAATTGATGTAACGCGCGATCTTGATACGCTGCGCCTCGCCGCCGGAGAGAGTGTCTGTTCCACGGCTTAAAGAAAGATAGCTGAGTCCGATCTCAATCAGCGCATTCATCCGCTTCAGGATCTCGGTCTTGATATCGCGTGCCAGCGGATCATCGATCTGGCGGATAAACTCTGCCGCCTCCGGGATCGGCATATCCGAAACCTCGCAGATATTTTTTCCGTTAATCAGGCAGCCCGGATCTTCGCATTCAGTCTCGCCCCGTGACACTCCGGACACGTAAAGGTGCTGACAATGCGATCCAGCTCTTTCTTGTGAAGCTGTCCTTCCTTAGATGTAATGATACTGCGGTACATACGCGGATAAATGCCCTCATACTTCGCGGATTTCGGCCAGTTTGCCGGCGGGTTTTCAGACGGATCTGCGGCGAATAGAGAAATAAATCCATCTCCTCCTTCGAATAATCCTTGATCTTCTTGTCCAAATCAAACAGACCGCTGTACGCGTACCGCTTCCACCGCCATGCGCCAGTCGTGAACGCCGGCCACTGGATAACGCCCTCATCGTTTAGGCATTTATCAAAATCCACCAGCTTGTGGATGTCCAGCTCCGTCACAACACCCAGGCCCTCACAGCGCTCACACTTGCCGCTCGGATGGTTGAAGGAAAAGCTGTCCGAATAGCCGACAAACGGTTTGCCCACACGTGAGAAGAGCAGGCGCAGCAGCGCATAGATATCGGTGTATGTACCGACCGTTGAGCGGGAGTTTGCCACCGGCTTTTTCTGGTCGATCACGATCGTAACCGGAAGATTCTCCATGCGCTCGACCTCCGGACGACCATATTTCGGCAGAAACTGCTGGACAAAACTTGGAAATGTCACATTCAGCTCCCGCCGCGACTCTGCCGCAATCGTATCAAGGCAGAGCGATGATTTGCCCGAACCGGACACACCGGTAAAAACTGTGATTTTCTTTTTCGGAATTTTCAACGACACATGTTTCAAGTTGTTTTCCGTTGCATTCACAATGCTTATGTACTCCCTGATTTTCTCGTTCCATCTGGCATTTTTCCTTTCTTAAGCTGCATTTTTCCCGTCCCAGGTTCCTTTTATTTTAAAAAGTACTCAATGCTATCCTGATCTGCACGCGGCTATCACGCACAAAAGCAGACAGAAAATACCCTAAGAAGCATTTTCCGTCTGCTTTTTTATTTGACTTCCTGCTTTACACGCACTCCGCCGAACAGCAGAGGCATTGTCTTTCTTGTATACTCTCCAAGCGCATAGCCACCGTCTGAAATGCAGTAATCATAGATGATTGCCCTCTCGCAGAGTGCATACATATGTGCAATCTCGTAATATGACATACTGCGGGTAATCTGCCCCGGCGCTGCCCCTCATCGACCAGCTGATTTACCATCTTATAGTAAAACGGTTCTGGTTTAAAAGATGCTTATCCCCCTTTGTCACCACCTGTGAGGAATAGAGTGACGCCAGAAGCCCTACCGGGATATCCGACTCTATCAGATCATGTACACTGAAGCAGAGCGTCATAAGCTTGTCAAAGCTGTCCATCTCCGGATCCAGCGCCTGCATTACCTCTTCATACTTTGCATCAAAGATCTCTGGGAGAGATGCCAGAAGCTCATCCTTTCCACTATAATAATGATAGAAGCTTCCTTTGATGTTCCAGACTGCAGGATAATCTCATCGATCGTCGTCTCCTCATATCCCTTCTCATGAAACAATTTCCATGCAACACGGGCAATTTTTGCTTTTGTGTTATTACCCTTCGCCATTTACCTTTTTACCTCTTAACTTCTCAATAATCGTAATTTCAGGAAACATTCTGGTTATCTAATTTACCTTTTTGTTTACCTGAATCCAGCCGAAAGCAGAGTGGATAATCTTCCTCATCTGCTTTCGGCAATTTAATTTATTTTATCATTCTTTTCCTGTGAAGTAAAGAGATTGTTCTTAGTGTCTATTTTTAATTATGTCTATTTTTAATACCGTTTTCACGTCCGGTGAACTTTGGTATGTGCATGGCAGCTGCACTGGGGATGCACTGGAACTTCTATCAGATCCGTGGACCACGTTTTGGCATCAATGAACAGCATTTTTCCAATCAGCGGCTCTCCCTTGCCCAAAAGAAGCTTCAATACTTCTGCCGCCTGCATACACCCGATCATGCCGGGAATCACGCCAAGCACACCATAAGCAGCCGAATTCGGGTTTCCGGATGGGTCCTCTGCCTCCGGACAGAGACAGCGCAGACATGGTCCGTCCGATGCGAACACGGTAACCTGTCCCGCAAATTCACAGATAGCTCCATATACATCCGGCTTTTCCCAGCTTCATACATGTGTCACTCAGCAGATAGCGGGTTGGAAAATTATCCGAAGCATCCACAATCACATCAAACTTTGCAAGAATTTCTTCTGCATTTTCAGCTGTAATCCCCTCTGGGTATAATTCTACCTGCACCGAATGGTTCCGGCTCTGAAGCTGCTCCGCCGCCAGTTCTGCTTTTGCCTTTCAATGTCCTGTTCCCGGTAAAGGATTTGCCGCTGCAGATTGCTGACATCCACCCGGTCAAAATCAGCAATCCCGATCGTACCGACTCCTGCTGCTGCCAGATAGAGGCTGACGGGAGATCAAGTCCCCCGCCCCGACTACCAGCACCCGGCTTTCCGCCAGCTTTTTCTGTCCTTCTTCTCCTACCTCCGGCAGGAGAATATTTCTTTATAGCGTTCTTTGTCTATCTCCAAACCAGCGTCTCCTTTCTGAATCAACCGCCCCCAGTAAATGATAAATCTTCAAATCATCTGCTTCTTCAAGTGTTACTTTATCATAGTCTTCTGGCCAGACCAGCTGCCCATTTACCTTCACGACCAGCTTGGGCCAGGTAAATTTTCATGTGTTCCATCACACCCCTGATTGTCAGTCCTTCATGCCAGTCCGGATATGGACGGTTATTCAGTACCATTATATCCACTTCCCTTCTGCAACGTATTAATGAATAGTCTTACTGAAGCGGCTCAACTACTTCAAAAGCTCCGGAAGATCCATGCCAAGCTCTTTCAGGTGTGCAATTGACGGCACGCAGTTTAAATTCCAGCCGCGCTTCGATATACCGCATCAATCAGCTTCTCATATTCCCCTTCTCTGTACTTTCTGGTCGCAGCCATCTTTTCCTTTAAGGACATTTTTCGACTTCTTCTTTTGTAAAACCAACCAGCTCTACCAGCTGACCATCGTAGCGCTCCTGACGGGACAGATATTCTTCTTCCGTAACCGGTCCCTGGGAACGGTATGGAATCGCATCGTTCGCACGCAGTCCCTTGCCCAGACGAATGTTGAAAACACGCTGGAAATTGTAGACACGCTCGGACATTTTAATCATCTCATCCCTATCAATCTTGACCCCAGTAACACCATAATAAAGATCCAGATAGTTATCTACGTGCTCCGGTACCTTCGCCGGTTCATCGGTCAGGCTGTTGTCAGCCGGTACAATATCATTCCACGGCAGCTTGCAAAGTCCCAGAAGACCAAAACCAGGTTCTAAACATCGGATAGTAATACAGCGCCTCCGCCTTATCCTCAAAGGTAGGGATCTGGTTATTTACCTGATCCATGAAAATCAGCCATGCCTCATCATGCTGCGGTCCCTTATTGGTCAGACCATAGCCGCCCTGCTGCGCCAGGGATTCTTTGGAAGCATACTCTGAATATTCAAGTCCCTTCTGTTCCATCGCAATATCATTCATAAAATCCATATCGCCCCAGCCCTGCGCTGCAAAATACTCTTTTCTGCTTGTGGCTTCCAAATTGCTGCCGCAATCTTGCCAAAGCCTTCGTTTCGCGCCATCTGGTGCAGCAGCTCCAGCTCCGCCTCTGCATTGCCCCATACAAGCTCCAGACCGCCGGTTCTCTCCTTATTCAGGATACCATTTTCATAGCATTCCATCAGGAAGGCAGTCATGGTGCAAAGGAAATCGTATCAATGCCATATGTATCACAGTAGAAATTCACTTCCAGGATTACCTGCGGATCAGTTACACCGCAGTTCGGACCAACACCGGCAAGCTGTCTCATACTCCGGACCATCCACACATACTTTATGTCCCTTATACGGACCTGTCTTTAATTCAAACGATCGGCTGTTTTAGCACCACGCCATCGAACATCCATACCAACATCCGTCCGCTCCGCCCTGTCAGCCATTTATTTCTCCATACCCCGGTGCCATCTCATCGATCTTATCCGTTCCGCCATATTTATAATTGCGCGTCGGCAGAATATCATAATCGCTCATGATACGCAGGAGTATGCTGTTCCGGATTTACGCATTGAATTCTGTTTGTCATCCTGTGTCGCCACCTCACGATGGAATTTCAGGCCATCCCGGTTCAGGATACTGATATCATATACATGGTTCAGATTTGCTTTTACGCCTTTAAAATGGCATACCAGCGCTTTAATGTGCTTGTCCGCAAAGACACGTCCGATACCACCACGTCCAGCCTGTTTTAAGCGGACTACATTTCTTTCGGATCATAGAATGTAAAATTCAGCATAGAGAGGTTACTGCAATGATCCGCCGCTGAACCAGAACATACGACCGCCACGTTTTTGCGATCATTGTCATCCTCCGCATACATGGTTGTCGCTCTTCTCCCAGTACATGTGCATCTTTATGCTCTAACGGTGCTTTTTCAATTGAACGGTTCCCTTTATTGCCATCGATGACAATAAATCACGTCTTCCTCCGCTTTTCCAGTCAGCTCGATCACATCAAATCCGGAGAATTTTAAGAATGGGCCAAAATATCCGCCGACGTTTGAATCAATCAGGATATCTGTCATCGGTGAAATGCTGCATACCAGGCATTTTCCAGTACCGCCGTACTGCGTAATTCCGGCAATCGGTCTGCCGACATGGTAATGGCATTTTCCGGAGAGTTCCACTTTGTATCCGGCTTCGTTGCATCCACAGATAACGCAGGCAATAATTTTGCCGCCGGTAAATTTTTTCTTTGACCTCCTGGAGGAATGCGTCGATCATATCGATGGTGTTATTCGTCACATTGATTCGAAGCGCTTATCCGTATATCCATGATACAGCGGCTTTGGCTCATATGTAACCTGATTGAGAACCGTGTGGGCCTCTTTCATTTTTGATTTCTTCCATATCCGTCCGCATAACGCGGAAGATCACACATTTTAATCATGCCTTTCTCCTCCTTTACTCTTTCTACCAGACGGATTGCTCGGTCGGACATGCTTTACGCACAATCCGCACGCCGTACATTTGACGGCTCCAGATAATCATCACACTGTACCATAACATTCTCCGGACAGAATCCGACGCACATCAGACAGCCGGCATTCTTTTCTTATTCAGCCGGTAAACGCCTCTCGCATCCTCCGTAATCACACCTGTATTGCATACTTCAGAACATTTTCCACACTGTGTGCACACACAGCAATATGATGGCTTCCATCCTCCTTGTCGGTAATGCGGATGCAGGATTTCATTGATCCGAAACCTTGTAAAATGCCTTTGAACAGGCTTCTTCGCACTGGTGGCAGCCAATGCAGAGTGATTCATCTTTCTCTAATCGTCTCATCACAGTTCCTCCTTTTTTGCCTAATTTCATTATTTCATCCGAAACAGATACATTCCGTCCCGAATCACTTCCAAAATATGGCTCCTGCCGAAAGGCGGCAGAAAACTCCTTTTCATGGTAAATACACTCTGAAAACACTTTTTTTCCATACCGGAGACGCGGAACACCGCCCCTCCCGCCGCCAGAAGATCCCCCGTATTTAACTGTGGTATCTATTCCTCCGTTATCAGGTTTGCCTTGTAGCGACGGAAGCAGAGTCCGGTTCTGTCTGCTTCTCCATCCAGTCCGGGCTTCTCCCGCCAACAGCGAAGTTCTGCCTTTCACCTCCGCTGCATGCCGGTCACCCTCCATTCCGATCCCCCTTCGGAACCAGGCGCTCTCCACGGCTTCTCCCGGCTGTCCCCCTCTGCCGGAACACATATAATTCACGCACAACTGCTCCCATCTAATCCCTCTTTTTATAAATATAAAATTTCTCCGGTTCTTGCCAGCCCATAACCACCGAGCTTCTCCACTCTCTCTGCAAACTCCCGGCTTTTCAAACCGCCAGAAAATGCTGTACCGGTGGAAAATCCAGAAATCTGACTGGAATCGCAAAGTCATACTCTTCCCGTCAATCTCAATAAAATCAAGTCCCATTGCCCTGGCTGCCGACTGGATTCCCATACACGCGTCTGCATCGCCGCCGGACACGGCAGCCGCCACTGCCATATGCGTTGCCGCCTCTCTGTCATATCCGTGAATCTCTTCCGGTGAAATACCGGCTTCCTTCAGCTTATAATCAAAAAGGACTCTTGTCCCCGCTCCTCTCTGTCGGTTGACATAATTCAAACCACGTAGATCTTCAATTTCATGGATTCCAAGCGGATTTCCTTTTTTACGATAATTCCCTGAATTCGCTCAACACCCTTGACAAGTGCCATTTTTCACCCGCAAACAGTTTTTCAGGATCGCAATATTATATTCTCCTGTTTCTTCATCCAGCAGGTGGGTCGGAGCCAGATGCGCCTCTCCCCGCTTTAATGCCATTAAACCGCCCATACTGCCTACATGCGTACTGGAAAGGTAATTACCCGGGTACATACACGGCAGCAAATCTGCCATCACATCCAGAATCAGATCATGGCTTCCGATTGCCACTGCCGTACTTCAATTTCCTCCAGGGAACGGTATAGCTCTACGTCAACGGTATCTCCCGCCTCGACCCCCTCGCTGTTCTGAGGAATCACACAGAATCCGTCTGCCCGCACCAGGCTCATTGCTGCTCCCGCCCCGCGCGCCAGTGGAGAAGCGACGAGCTTGTCACCTACTTCTCCTACCTTCACCCGCACATACTCTTTATGTTTCAGGGATGATACAAGGCGTTTGGATATGACAGCCCGCACCGTCGTGCCGCCTGTTTCTGTACGTCCTGCCAGTTTCTGCAGCACAGGAATCACAAAATTTTCAAAGTTGATATAGGCGGATACCGGATATCCCGGAAGTCCGATTACCGGTTTTCCATTGACAATCGCCAATATTACCGGTTTACCCGGCTTGATTGCCACCCCGTGTACCAGAACCTCCCCAATTCCCGAAGTACATGAACCGTAAAATCTTCGGTTCCAGCACTGGAGCCGGCATTGACAATCACCATGTCATATTTTTCAACTGCCTCTGCCACCTTTTCTTTCAATGTTTCATACTCATCCGCAATCGGCGGAAAAACGATGGGGCGCACCGCCATGTTCCGTTACCAGTGCCTCAAACACTCTCGAATTTGATTCGATGATGTCCCCCATCCTTGGGTTCCTGTCCTGGCTCTATGATTTCGGTTCCCGTCGGAAAAATCGCTACCGACGGCTTTTTCAACACCTCAATCTCTGTAATTCCGCCAGACAGGAGAACACCTATATCAATCGGGCGTATCTCATGATAACCGGGCATCAGCATCTCACCCGCTACGATATCTTCTCCGATCGGACGCACATGCTGCCATGATGCAGCTGCATCCGTAATCTGCACCGAGCCATCCTTCCTGCTCCAGCAGATCCTCCGCCATGATAACTGCATCGCATGGTGCGTGAATCGGATCGCCCGTATCCACCACTGTAAAATCTGTACCTGGATATAGGGTAAGTGGTTTCCGCTCCGATGCTCCCTTTGTTTTTCTCTGCCTCAACCGCGATTCCATCCATCGCCGCTGCATTGTAAAGCGGGGAACAATATTTCGCATAGACTGCCTCTTTTGTAATCCGGTGCAGACTTTCCGTCACGGGAATCCATTCTGCCTTGGGGATTAATAATTCCCCAGTGCTTTCTGGTAAAGGGCTTTTGCCTCCTCCACCGGTGTATTATTCAGATATAAATTTCTCTTTCCCATCTCTGCCTCTATTCTGTTTCCACCAGGCTCTGCCGATCCTTTATTCTCCGCCGCTCTTCTGGAAACAATTCATTTTAAAAACGGTATACCTTCACCTGCTCACCCTTCTTCAGACCCTCCTGATTCATATCAATCAGAACGTAGCCGTCTGCCTCTGCCATCGTCGAAATCCAAGCCTGATTTTCCAAATACCGGTTCTGCCTCCAGCCTGGGGAGCCATCTGAAGCTTTTACCAGCAGGCAGGTTGTTTTCCAGGTGCCCCGCCAGGTTCGTTGTCATAAAGGCTTAACGGAGGTTGATCCGGCTGACCGGTTACCTGCTTCCAAAGCCACACAAATAATAAATGGAAAACGGCAAGCGCTGCTGCCGGATGCCCCGGAAGTCCTCTAACATGCGTATTTTTCTCTTTATCATATCCCAGAATCGTCGGTTTTCCCTGTTTTCAGTGCTAGCCCATGGGTAAATACTCCCTCCTGGAGATACGGTTTAATATCTCCATCGTCATATCTTTCTTTCCCTGGGAACTTCCTCCGGAGATCAGAATCAAATCACAGGCTTTGACCGCCTCCTGATTTTCTCCTCTAAAAGTACCTCTTCATCCCTCACCGCCTCTGCCGAAACAAGCTCCAGACCTGTCTTCTTCACATAACAGGAAAGCGCCCGTATTAATATCCCGCACCTGTCGGTCCAGGAACCTGATCCGATCCTGACCAGTTCGTCGCCCGTCGATAGAACTGCCACCTTCCACGGTTTAAAAACCGGCACCTGCACACGCCAAGCGCTGCCACGTTCCCGCCTTCGGCGCCGGGCCAATCCGGGTTCCCGCTTTAAGGACTATATCCCCGTTTTTTACATCTTCTCCCGGAAGCACGATGCATTTCCCCATACGGAAACATTTTCATACAGGCAACCTCATCTGTTCCGGAACCGTTCACTGTATTCTACCATCACCATGGCATCTGGCCCCTTCCGGAACCATGCCGCCGGTCGGTACATAGGCACAGGTACCGGTTCAATCTTTGATATCGCCGGATGTCCTATTCTACTTCTTCCAGCACCTTCAGAAAAACCGGGATACTTTCCGTTGCGCCCGCCGTGTCCTTTGAACAGACTGCATACCCGTCTACACTGGAACGGCGGAATGCCGGAATCATTTCCCCAGAGACAATATCTTCTGCTAAAATACGGTCAGATGCATCTGCAAGCGCGACCTGCTCCGTTTCTGGCAGGCATTCTTTTGCCGCTTTAAGCAGACGTTCCCGCGCCTGCACCAGCGTATCAACTTTCAATAACTTCATAGTTCCTCCCTTGCGGCATGATTCTTCTTTTTGCGAAGGTACGCATCCACGCGAAGTACTTTTGATTCAGACCGCCCTTTCCGAATGAAACAAAAAACGAATACAGAAAACATTCCGCTCTCTGTATCCGTTCTGATGATGCAGTCTGCCTCTTATGGCTTTTCTGCTGATATGCACTTATCTGCATCAGGCTTGCTTGCGCTGAAGTGGAATTTACCGTCTCTTTCCAGAACTTCCGGGTCTTCATCCCGGTCATCCGAGAGCTTATTCCTTTT
>VOFG01004585.1_pt1 | contig 19892 bp, 44 predicted proteins | sample 5384171 | NCBI WGS metagenome assembly VOFG01 (sample SAMN12384726, study PRJNA508395) | human gut metagenome | isolation source: healthy gut F | host: Homo sapiens
ACGGACGAAGACAGGTTCAGAGAGGAGATCAGAATACCGTGGCAAAATATGGCTTAACACCGCAGGGACCTAACCCGAAACGTCTGGATGCAATCCTCGATGATATGCACGAACGAATGTCGGCCCGACTCGGCGTGAACACCCGCCAGAACCCACAGTCTCTGCTGAATCACCTGCTGACCAATGTAGCAGATGAAATCGCAGAGCTGTGGGAATTTGGCGTGGATGTGTATCACCGGAGTACGTTTCCAGCGCGACCGGAGTGAGCCTTGACTATGCAGCGCAGTTCGGCGGCTCCACGCGCGGAATGGCTGCAAAGTCCTACTACAGCATCCTCTGTACCGGCGTGGGACGGTACGGCTATTCCGGTCGGCACGTCGATTGCATCCGACACCAGCCCGGCCCACGAACCTTGTTTCCAGCGCAGACGCAGAGATCACGAGAGCATCCTTCAACAAGGCCACCGTTATCCTTGCATCACCGGCGGCTACAACGGCCCTTGGGGTGGCTCTTAACGGAAACCTATACACCATCACCCCTGACCCAAAACAAAGCACCAGCGAAGCCCTAGAGGCTCTGGGAACAGCCATCACGGATAAGGACTTCCATGTGACGGTCATCAACGACACCATCGTGATCGAGGCGGTCGATGAAAACCAGCTCCAATACGCTGGTCCTGTCAGAAAACCTGACCACTGCTTCTGTGGGCAGCATCGTCACATTTGAGACTGCCGAGCCGGGCGACATCTTCATTCGAACGGCGTAATCACGAAGATCACGAAAGCTGTTCCGGGCATGGAGTCCGTGGTCAACGTGGGGAAGCTATGTTGCCGGTCAGCTCGCAGAGAGTGATGTGGAGTTCAGAAAGTCCTACACGAACAAAATCTACAACCGCTCGTCTGCCATGCTGGAAAGCATCAAGAGCGCCATTCCCTGAAGAATGTGCAGGTGTGGTGAGCGTAGCTCCCTATGAAAAACTGCACAAATGAAGTCGATTCTGCCGGCCGGTGGCCGCACAGCATCGAAGTTGTGGTCGAGGGCGGCGACGCAACGGAAATTGCCCAGCAAATCCTGAACACAAAGGCAGGCGGCATCAACACTTTCGGCAGCGTAGAAACCACCCTGCACGGCGTTTACGGCGAAGACATCGTGGTGCGCTTCAACCGTCCGACGTATATCAAGGTCTGGTTCAAGGTTGGCGTCACTCTGAGCCCGAACACAAATCCGCCTACCAACTATGTCGAGCTTGTCAAAGAGCAGATTCTGGAGAAAATGAGCGCACTGGGGGCGGGCGAGAACGTCATCCCGCAGAAGTTCAACCTTCAGGTGTCTGGCATCGACTACATCGACGTATGGTTGTTTGCAACACCGAATGACGGCGATATGCCCACTGGCTACACCCAGCGCAGCGTGTCCATCTCGGCACGGGAGCGGGCCGTTACGGACGAAAACAGAATCGAGGTGGTCATGGATGGTTGATTACATCCAGAAGCTCCGGGATGATCTTGTGGAGCAGTTCAAGGGCAAGCCGGTCATCGACGCGCTCATGGAGGCCGTCGGTGATGAGCTGAACGAGGTTCGACAGTTCTACGAAGACCTGCGCGACAAGCGGAATATCCAGACCGCAGTTGGGAAGCAGCTTTGATGGCATCGGCGACAATGCGGTTCTGACCCGCCTTGAAGCCGGTGCTTTGGCCTGTACCAATGAATCGGTCTACGTCCTGAACGACGATGACTACCGAACGTACCTGATATACAAAATCTGGAAGAACACCAACCGCTGCACCTACTACGACATCATCCGGGCGTTCAAAATGTTCTGGGACAAGCCGCTGCATTACCGCGAGGACCCGGATGTTCCGGCCACCATGATTTTTTTTGAAACCGAAGCCCTGACGCCGGAGGATGATGTTTCCAAGCTGCTGAATGCACCCTTTATCAAGGCCGCAGGCGTAGCCATCATGGTGGTCGCAAAGACTGAATCACCAGAAATGGTCGCAGATATTGCCGATGCGAGCCATTCTGGGGCGCGGCTATATGACCACGACCCTGCCGGAGATAGCAGTTGGCGAGGACTTTATCGACACCGTGCTGCCGGTTCCCGCAGCACAGAACATCACGCAGACGAAACTGCCTGAACTTGAGGAGGATGAGTTATGAGCTACTATGGCTTTGTTGTTACTGACAGCGGCCGAGAGCTGATTGCCAAGCTGGTTGCCGGGCAACAGCTCCCGATTTCCAAGATTATGGTGGGCAGCGGCACTATACCGGATGATGAGAAACCTGCCGCAATGACCGCACTGGTGGTTTTGTGGCGCTGGCACATCGACTGAGCCGGTCTATGATGGAGCCAGCGTCCGCATGATCGTTGAATACCGCTCCGACCTGAACGGCGGTCTTGACACGGATTTGGCCTGGAGTTCGGCGTGTTCGCCTTTGACCCGGACAGGGCGAAGTCCTCATCTACTACGGCACGCTGGGTGACTACCCACAGTACGTCAGCGCTGCATCCAACACCGGGCGTAGATGTCCGCCGCTTCCCGGTGTGCATCGTCATCGGCGAGGGGCCCAGGCGTCACCGTAGACTACAAAATGTGAGGCGTGGATGACGGCGGAAGATGTGGAGAAGTATTGCTCGGTCACGATGCTCCGGCATTCCTGAAGGAAGCGCAGAAGCTCGTGGATGCCCACAATGACGATGAGGAGGCCCACCACTCCATCCAGAACAGCATCTCCGACGTGTCCGCCCGGCTGGCTTTGCTGGAACTGATGTTCAATACGTCCGTCACCGGGAACCAGTTCACGGTCACGTTTGAAACGCTGGACGGGACCATCGTGGAGGGTGTTTGGAACACCACGGCAAAAAGAATCGAGTTCTAATGAAACGAATGAACTTATCCCGTTCACCGCCGCTCAATTTGAAACAAAAATTTTACTATAAATTCAATAAAAGGAGGCCTTTTTTATGGCTTATGTAACCTTGGGTTCCAAAGCAGTCGGCAGCACCATCAAGCTGAAAGTAAATGGTTCTGCCAGAAACTTCATCGTTGTCCATCAGGGCAAGCCGTCCAGCGTCTATGACGATAGCTGCGCCGGAACGTGGCTGCTGATGAAGGACATCTACGAAAGACGCCAGTGGGATAGCTCGAACACCAACGATTATGCCAACAGCACCATCCATTCCTACCTGAACAGCACATTCCTGAATCTGGTCGAGTCGAGCGTCAAGAACGCCATCAAGCAGGTAAAGATTCCCGTATCGCAAAGGGCCACGGTACGTCAAAGACCGTCACCAGCGGCTCGAATGGCCTGTCTGCGAAGATTTTCCTGCTCAGTGCGACCGAAACGAGTTTCAGCTACGACTATATGCCGAGCGGCGAGGGTGCAGAGCTAGCCTATTTCAAGGGCTGTGCAGATCATGATTCGGATTCCAAGCGTGTTGCCTATCTCAACGGTTCTGCCACCAGCTGGTGGCTCCGCTCTCCGGGCTGCAACATCACCTACAAACGCGCGCTGGCCGTCGGCTCCGATGGCAACAGTGGCGACGCCAACTGCTCCAGCTCGCTCGGCATCCGCCCCGCTTTGATTTTGCCTTCTACTCTCTTGGTGTCTGACGATGGCACGGTCTCGACTAACACCGCACCCTCTACCCCGGGCAGCATCTCCGTTCCTTCGTCCATCATGGGCGGCACGAACATTTCGATCTCGTGGGCAAAAAGCTCTGATGCTGAGAGCAATCTCGCCGGCTACAAGGTAGAGCGTTCGACCAACGGCGGCAGTTCGTGGAGTCAGATTTATCAGGGTACGGCCACCAGCACTACGAACAACGTCGCCTTCGGCACCACGTCCGTGATGTACCGCGTCAAGGCATACGACACCGAGGGTCTGGAGTCTGGCTGGCGCACCAGTTCGCAGGTAACGGTGGTCAACAACAACGACCCGTCTGCGCCGCCGTCCATCGCGGTGCCGAAGGATGTCAAGGGCGGCAGCACGCTGGTGATCTCGTGGACTGCGGCCAGCGACAGCGATGGCAACCTGAGCGGCTACATTCTGGAGCGCAGCACCGATGGCGGCTCCGCCTACACGCAGGTGTACAAGGGCGACGCGCTGACCTACACCGACACCATCACCAAGGGCTGGTCCACCGTGATGTACCGTGTCAAGGCGTATGACAGCTATGACGCTCAGTCTGGCTACACCACGTCCACCAAGCGCACGGTCGATAACAACACCGCACCGACCATCACGACCTCCAGCGCAGCCAACCTCGGCACGAAGTCCAGCGGCTTCACCATCTCGTACTCCGTGGATGATGAGGATGCGATGGACACCCTGACCGTCACCGAAAGCTGGACGGCACGACCAAGCGAACCTACACCGCGACCCGCAAGACCACCAACAGCTTCGCCGTCACCGGTGAATATTTCCAGAAAATTACGAACGGCAGTCACACCATGACCGTTACCGTGACCGATGGCAAAACCACCGTCACCAAGAAGTTCACCTTACGAAGGCCGTCACCGCCGCCAACATCACGCTGGCGCAGCCGATGGAGGCGGATGCCCAGATCACGCTCTGCGCCATCAGCGTCGGCGGTCTGATTCCCGCCGACGCTATGTTCAAGGTGGAGGTCACGAACAACGGCAAGGACAGTTCGCCGGTATGGGAGGACGCCACCACCGAGGCCCGGAATGGCCGGAACCATTTGTTCACGAACCAGACTGCGACCAACGGCTTTGCATTCAATTTCCGCGTTACCGCAGAGCGCGGCGCAAGCGGCGAGCGGTTATATCGCTTCGATTCAGGGAGGTTTCCAGTAATGGGTTTGAAAAGAGTAAGAGTCGATTCTGTGGCCAAGTTGCAGAAGAAGAAAACGATGGCGGAATTGCAGGAGGAGAATGAAGCCCTGAAAACCAAGGTTTCTTTCTCTGGAAACCAACCTCGTTAATACCCAGATGGCGCTGTGCGACGTGTACGAACAGCTCATCGCGGTCACATCCGCCGCAGATAAGGAGGCATAATCATGGCAGAAGTCTATGCAAACCTCATCCGCCGGTGGCGGAAAAACCATCGAGCAGGTGCCTGAGAACCTGCGGGGAAGAAGTCAAAGGCCATTCTCGCGGCGGACGGCAACGCATGAGCCGCCTGCGGGAATTTTGCCTTAAAAATATTACTGAGAAAGGAGAAAGGCATCATGGCAGTCATCTATGCAACCCCTCATTGTGAATGGCAAGAAGACCCTCGATCAGGTTCCGGCGCTGATTCGGAAGCAGGTTGAGGAAATCCTGAAGGACCTCGAAGTCGAGGTCGAGTGATCGCGCAGGGGAGTCGGGAGAACCGGCTCCCCTCATTTTTTTTGCATGACGAAGGAGAGGAGGTTCAGATGGACCAGCCTATTACGCGAGCCGAGCATGAGGGAGTTCAAGCGTCGGCTCGAAGAGGAAAATGCCCGTCAGGACAGACGAATCGCCTTGCTGGAGGAAAGCGTAAGCAAAATGGGCGCACTGTCCACTTCGGTCGAGAAGCTGGCCCTGAGTATGGAGAGCATGGTCAGGGGAGCAGGAAAAGCAGGGAAAACGGCTGGAAACTCTGGAGAGCCGTGATGGAGGTTGTGGCGTAAGGCCGTCGGCTATGCAGTAACGGCCATCATCGGTGCTTTCTCGGCTATGTGTTCACCCAAATCGGTTTTTAGGAGGTGTGTAAGTTGAGCATCATCACGTTCCGGCGCGGGGATAAGACCGCGCTCACCAAGAACTTCACCAAGTCCGAGTTCGAGTGTCCCTGCGGCTGCGGACAGCAGTCGGTGGACACGGAGCTGGCCGAAAAGCTCCAGCTCATCCGGGACAAGGTGAACCGCCCGCTGAAGATCACGTCTGGCTACCGCTGCATCACGCACAACGCCAGCAAGGCCGTGGGCGGAAGCCCGAACTCCAAGCACCGCTACGGCATGGCAGCGGACTGGAGGACGGAGAATCGGAGCATCAACCCTGTGGCACTGGGCATCCTTGCTCAAGCCGTGGGGTTCGGCGGCATCGGCATCTACTGGCACAGCCGTGGAGCCTTTGTCCACGCCGACACCCGTGGCACGAAAGCGACGTGGCTCTGCACCACGCCTGGAAAGTACCCCCATTCCACGACCTACAACAAGTTCGTGCTTCCCACCATCCGCCGGGGCTGCACCGGGGACGCGAACCGCAGTGCGACGATCATGCTCCAGAAGCTCCTGAAGCTGAAGGCTGATGGCCTGTTCGGAGAGGGTACGGAAAATGCCCTGATGAAAGCGCAGGAGGCGCATGGCCCTGACTGTGGACGGCATCTGCGGCCCTGCATCGTGGAAAGGCGCTGTCTGGCGCTGACAAGTACCTGTGAGAGGAGATAGGCTCTATGACGAATAGCAAAGTGTCCATCGCTACGCTGGCCCGCACGGCCGCTCTGGCGTTCGCTCTGGCAAATCAGGTTTCGAGCGCAGCCGGGAAGCCCTGCTGCCCATCGAAAGTTCGGAGGTGGAACAGTTCGTGACCACCGGCCTGACCATTGCCACCAGCGTCGCTGCGTGGTGGAAGAACAACAGTTTTTACCGCTGCCGCCATCGAAGGTGATAAGCGGATGAACAGCCTGAAGAATCAGGTTCACTGAATGAAAGGAGTAACCGAATATGAATGAGTTTACGAGAAGCCTGCTGTACGTTGCCCTGCTGGTCTGCGTTCCCATCGTGACCGTCTGCATCCAGAAAGGCATTGCCGTGTTCATCGAGTTCATCGTGGCAAAGACCAACGACATCAAGGTGCAGCGCCTCGTCCGCGAAATCGGCAGTGCGGTGTCCGACGCCGTAGCCGCGATGAACCAGACCTACGTCAACGACCTCAAAGCCGCCGGACGTTCAATGAGGCGGAGCAGAAGGAAGCCCTGATGCGAGCCGTGTCTGCCGCCCTGAAAAGCATGAGCAGCGACGCGCAGGACTACATCAAGAGCAACTTCGGCGGCGATACGACCCAGTACCTCGAAAATCGTATTGAGGCCCAGATCGACGCCAACCACGTCGCCGCCAAGCAGGCCGCTGCCCGGAATACGCTGAATCTGGGCTGAGTCAGCGCAAAGTCAGCGTAAAATGATAATCCCCCTGTACCATGACCCGTAAAAGGCTGGTGCAGGGGGATTTTTTTGTTTGCACGGAAATTCCGATGGAACAACGTCGCCAGAAAAATCAATTCTCAAAATAGCCAAATTTTGTTATGCACTTTTGACAAATCCTTCCCAGAGGGTTCCAGGCGTTTCCCAATACACTTTTACCCGTAACCAAAATGCAAATTCAGAGGTTTTCCAGAGGCTACCAGCGGCTTGGCATCAAATAGCCAGTGGATATAAAAATATTTTGAAAAAATTAAAAACAGATTGACTTACCAGTTGGGTAAGTTATAATGATACTAAGATAAATTACCAAAAAGGTAAGTTATCTACAATTACCAGCATCCGGCTGGTAAGTTGGAAGCACGAGCAGGAGGTGTAACAAAATGAAAGGCGAGTGCAGCATGACCGCTTTTGGAAGCCAGCCGCTTGATCGACTGGCTGAAAGCTCACGGTCACACGGACGAGGAAGCGACGCAGTGCATTAAGTGCATTGCCGGAGTCCTCGACCCCGCAACCGGCGAGTCTAAGAAACAGTAAAGGCTAGGTTCCCCACACAGTTTGCGACCCTGTGGGAACCTAGCCAGACGGAACTGGGATGGGACCTGCCCCATCTCGTTTCCATCTTATCAGGAGGGCAGGAGAAAGTCAAGAGGTTGAGAACTATGTATGATCTGCGTGAACACAAGGAACTGATTAGCCAGTTGGTTTCCGAGGCCAACCAGAACGACGAAAACTGGCGCTGGTCGGTCAAGTCCGTGGGCAAGGAAAAGGCCCGTATCTTCTGGGAATATCTGGAGTATTGCGGCCAGAAGGAGCCGTACTTCAGCATCGTGCTGGAGAACACCGGTGATGGCTGCTGGATTACGGCAAAGAACGAGCATGGCGAGACCATGAACTCGAAATCGTGGAGGACAAGGAGTTGCCGTACCTGAACACTCCGCTGGCAGAGGCCATCACGATGATGGTCCACGCCATCAGGAACACCGCTCATGCCTGCTACTGAGAGCATTGTCCGCCGGGATGCAGCGGACATCGGTTTTGCGGTAGTCGGCGAGCTGACCCGCAAGCCAGAGTGGGACGGCGTAGCCAGCGGCCCGGAAATTGGGCTGTCTGGCTATTGCCGGGTCTTGGTGGATGAGGGCGGCAACGCCTACTACGTTCACGGTAAGGAATGCGCCATCATCGACCCGGAAGGCATGGTCTACTGACCGCCGGTAAACTCCCAGATGTACTCCGTAAATTTTTTCGATAAATCTTCATTTTTTGTTTGACACCAGTGGTGGGTAAGTTAGAATGAAGATACAGAAAAACATACCAAAACGGTAAGATTATGGAGGAACAGACGATGATGGAACTCGAAGCTATGAAGTCTTACATCCGTGAGAACAACCTCACCCACTTGGTCAAGGAACTTGTTACTGAAACCGACATGGATGTCGCATCCGCTGTTGAGTACGTTTATGATATGAAGACGCTCAGCAAGGCTCAGTTCGCAAGCAAGTACTTCGGCTGATTCGAGAATGGAGGCATGGAATATGAAGAACGAGTACATCGTAGCGATTGACTACAGCGCAAATTACAAGCCGATGACCATTGATTACAAGATGCTGAAGGCGGAGAATCTGCTGGATGCCATGAACGAGGCCGAGCAGTACATGGACAAAGAAACGGTCTACCTTCTCAAGATCATGAAGCGCAGCGGGGCAGCTCACAAAGTCAAGGGCGTGGATGCACGAGAAGCCACCTACACCGACGTCCTCACCAACCGAGGCAATGGCTGGCACAACACCGATGCGGCTCACTGCGAGCAGCCTTGGATGAGCCAGATGTGGGTGTACAACAACGGCTTTGTTGACCTACTACTGCGAGGAAGTCCGACCCGCCTGATGATATGGCCGCTGGCACCGGCCGAAACGCTCCGCATGGGGCGTCGCGGGAGCCACCCGTAAAGAATTTGATATTTTGGAGGTTTTAGTTATGGAAAACAAGAACATGACCGCTGCTCGTGAGTGGGAGAACGACCCGAACTGCTTCCTGCGGATGCTGAACAGCCCCGCACAGCAGCGAGCCGCGCAGCCCGCCGCCAGAAGGATGCCGACCGGGAGCGTTTCAACAACGTGCTGAACGCCGTTGCCATCGGCGCAGCAGCCTTTGCCGTCACCCTGCTCGTTATCTGCTTTGTTCTCTGATGGAGGTATCAGCTATGGATAACCAGAACATGACCTATCCCGAACTGCGGGACCTGTTCGTTGAACACAACAAGACCCAGCTTGCAAAGCCGGTGAGCGCCTGCATCGTATTTGCTGACAGCAACTGGCCTGACCGCCATTACCCGCTGCGCAGCCGCACCTATGAGGTCAGAAGCGACAACAAGGCTTTCCGGCCGAGCTGCTGCTCCACCAGCCTGTTCGGTTCCTGCTTGGATGGCACCGACCAGATGGTTCGCCTCGACTGGTACATGAAGGACTTCGGCAACAAGGGCGGCTGGGTCGTTGACCACTGCTACCTGAAGGAGAACAGCGATGAATCCGATGTATGATTGCTCCGGCTGGCTTGACCGGTTCGGCGGAGTAATGGAGCCGCCTGATGACCGGGGCATTGAAGAAGAACCTGAATGGCAGCGGCCCGAAGAAGCCAATGCCGTTTGCTGGAGTGACTGATGGAGGTGAGTGATATGGGACGTGGCAATGTTTGTGTAACCGGCTCGTATGAGGGTTTGTTCTACATCGACAACGATGACCTGCGGGTGTACCGCAAGGATGGCCCGGGAACAGACGATTGCGAAGACCGCCTCCAGCGTGATCTCGACTATGCCGACATCACGGGACCGGACTGGTATCTCGATGAGGTCGGGAGCAGTTACGAGGAAGAAGACGTTCTCGAATGCTTCTGTGCCGAACTGCGGAAGCTCTGTCCCAGCTTTCAGCCTGCGGCCAACTCGAACGTCTGGCTCGGCAATGAGCGTCGGGTCATCCTCGAAAACGAGCTGTTTTACATCTGCGTGGAGGACAACGAGTGGTCGCTTGCCGTGGAGTTGGTTCAGAAGGACAGCTATTCCGACTGTGAGAACGCATGGCTCTCCGGCCTCCAGCGGACGAAGTACAAGCGGTATCTGGAGTGCATGAAGACCGCCCTGCTGACCCGGCTCCCCGAAATCGGAACCTATGCCGGAGCATGGACGAGCGGCCGCATCACACGAGAGAGGAGAACGAAAATGAAACAGCTCAGATGTCCTAAATGCGGACATGAATTCGGCTACGATAACGGCTATTACGACCGGAACATCGAACGGCTTGGCCATGAGATTGCAGACCTCAATCGTCAGCTTGCTCAGCATAAGCTCCTGCCCTTTCCTGAGCAGAAGCGCAGAACTGATTGGTGGTTGCGAACCAAAAAAGGCCCTTTGCCGAAAAAACAAGAACAGCTCGGTGAGCTGAAAGCTATCCGCAAAGCAGCAGATCAACAGCTGAACTATGCGCATAATGCGATTTTCAAGACGCTGGTAAAAAGAACGCTTAGGTGAAAAAGAGTACATGAAGCTGATTGAAGAGGCCAATACCGAGCTTGAGGCCTATGAAATCAGTGGGCAGAGATGGGATGGATATTCTCGCGCTCACGGCAAGAGCGTTACCAGCATCAATAAGCTGTGAGCCTAGGGGGGATTGACATGAGCGCATATATCCCGCCTGAGAAGATGACGGAAGCCCAAATCAGGGGAGCAGTTGGACGCTGAGTATAAGCACTGGGATGACCTGAAGAACGGCTGTTCTGACCCTGCATGGCCGGATGGCGTGAATCTGAACCTTGTTCGGAACCACATCATCTACTGGTATCGGCTCCTGCGGGAACGCACCAACCAGACCGTGCAGCTCTCGATGTTCGACGCTGGTATGGATTTGAGGAACGAGCGGCCGTTGCCGCCGGAAGTCCTGGACAGGTACATGGTTCCGACCAGGAAGTACCACGACCGTCTGAACGGCAAGTGGGATGGCCTGATTTTTTGACCCGACAATTTGATGAAAGGATGAAGAAAAGATGACCGATGAAAAGAAGTTTGAGGTTCATGCAGAGATTACGGCTCGGCTGACCCAGCAGGATGTTGATGACATCATGGTTTCTGCGCTGGAGAGCGGCATCAACTACTGGTGCAGGCGCGTTGTTGTGCAGGGCAAGTATCTTGGGAGTACGCAAGCGACCAGATTTCTCGCGGTGGGCAGCTTGCCGTTTGGCTCGAAGAGCCGTTTGAGGATGACAAGACTTGTTATATGCTCGATCTCGACAAGTTCCTCGCTGGATTTAAGCAGTGGCTCGAAAATTGCTACGCCAACTTCGATGTTGTGGACAGTACAGATGGCTCCGTTGACTGCGGCCAGATTGATGCCATCTGTGCAGACGAGATTGTCCAGCACGCACTGTTCGGCGATTTGGTATTCGGCTGAGGGAGGCAAAATGATGATGGCATGGTTGATCGTGGTAGATCAGTGGCTCGAAGCGGCCACGAACATCCTCTGCGCGCCGCCTTTTGGGCACTCGCCGGGGCGATGGCTGTTGTATGGCTGGCAAGATTCTTTCTGGGGGAGGCGCTGGTAATGAATACGCTGAAAGAACGCGATGCGTTGCTTGAAGAACAGTGGAAAAGATTCAAAAAATTCCTGTGAACCCTGACACTGAAAAATTGGAGAAGCCATTCATGGACTTTCCGCAGGAACCGACCGTCTTACCATTTGGAAATGGTTCGATGAACGACACAGCAAGGGGCTTCATACCTGATGCAGAACAGCCAAAGAAGGCACACAGACGAGTATATGATTCGTCACTGGGAGAAATTTCGTACTGAGTGCCACTTTGAAGACTGCGTGTGGTATACAAAAGAGGATGCACACTTCCGATTTATACGCATGGATGTATGCCAATGCTTTATCACGCTGGTTCAAAATGTTTCGACTATGACCCAGTCCTATGGAGAAGGCATAATAAGGCTGCTTCTAAAAACGCAGTCAGGGAGGATAAAGACAATGGCTGAGAAAATGATGCCCTATGCGCTGCGAATGACGCTGGCAGTGCTTGCAAAATAAGCCCGATGATGCCCGCAGCATTTCTGCCGAGTGCGTCACCGCGATGACCAAAAGAGCTGATGGGCGTTGTAAGCCGGTATGACCTGATGGACTTCCGTTCATGGTTGCTGCCCTGCGGCTCACCGCGACCTCGCTGGAGTCCCTGCTGGATGAGCATGGAAAGGGGATTGCCGATAACATCGTCGCCAACACAACCTGCATCACCATTGATGCTTCCGAGCTGAAGCATCAGGCAAAGGAGGAGTAAGAGTATGGAAATCAAGCGTGGCGACATTTGGTATGTGAGCAAGGACAACTACACCGGCTGTGAGCAGGCGGCAGGCCGCCCGGCAATCATCGTCTCTAACGAGAAGAACAACGCCAGTTCAGAGACGGTAGAGGTCGTATACCTGACCACCCAACCGAAGAAAGACCTGCCGACGCACGTTCTCATCCGCAGCTCTGAGCGCGAAAGCACTGCCCTCTGTGAGCAGATTACGACCGTATCGGTTGACCGCCTGCTGGGCTACAAGGGCCACCTGACCCCGGCAGAGATGACCAACGTGGAGGTTGCAATGCTGATCTCGCTGGAGCTGGAAGTTGGAAAGCCCGTAGAGAAAATCGTGGAGGTCACGAAAGAAGTTCCTGTCATCCGGGATGTCAAGGTGTCTACGCCGGCGTCAAATCCGAACATGGTTGCGGAGCTGGCCGCAGCGAAAGCCAAGTGTGAAATGCTCCAGACCATGTACGAGAGCCTGCTGAATCGGGTTCTGGCTGGAAAGGCAGGCTGATGGTATGCGAGCATCTGATATGGTACGCGCAGCCCTTGCTGGAGCAGGGAAGACCCAGAAAGAGTTGGCCGAACACATGGGCTGGACCCCGCAGAACCTCAGCGGGCGGCTGAAGAACAACTCGCTCACCTTCGATGAGCTGTCAAAGGCTCTGCATTTTGCTGGTTATGAGGTCTCCATGAGTGATGCCAACGGTGCGGGCCTCCCGGAGCTGGGCAACAGCACCAGCCCTGCTGTGGCGCAGACCGTAGACGGCGTTCGATATGACACCCGGAAGGCGGAATCGCTTTGCTCGAATAAGGTCGTGATGTTTGAGGACTTCTATGTAGAGCTGTTCGAGGATGCCGCCGGGAACTACTTCACCGTCCTCTACCAGCTTTCTGGATGCCAGCATCATACCATCACCCCGGTCAGCCCCTACATCGCCAAGCAGTTCTGGGAAAGGTTCAGCCGTAAAGTAGGGTAAGCCTCCATAAAGTATCTTCGGAATACCGTAAAATTTTTTGTGAAAAACTTCAGCATACGTTTGACTTACCAGACCGGTAAGCTAGAATGAAGATACAGAAAACAACTTACCAAAACACGGAGGATTTAGAAATGCTGAAGGTGAAAGAATACAGCAGCTTCGAGGCTTTCGAGCAGGACGAACACCGGCAGGACGTCGATCTGGTTGCTATCGTGAACAAGCCGAACGGCATGGTTTGCGCTGACCTCATCACCGACTGCAAGATGTGGCAGACCGCGGTCAACCGCTTCTTCAAGGCTCTGGCCGGGGATGAGCGCTTTGATGGCTGGCAGGAGACCATCACGGAGTGCATCAAGGAAGGCTTCTGGCAGGACAAGGCGCTGACCGATGGCAAGTACACCGGCGGTTACTTCTGGGAGGTTGAAGACCTCGATGGCCGGTTCTACATCTGCCTGAATGTTGTCAGAAAGGAGGTTGCCTGATATGACGGTTCTGGACCACATGAAAGCCGCCGGGTATGACCCGAATGCAGCACGCAATGCGGATGATCTGCGGCGTATGGGAGCCGGTACGATGGAATGCGAGAGCATCCAGCTCCGCACATTCCGCTGCCGCCCCTACCCGGACGGATGGCCGAGAGCAGCATCAAGGCAAGCGCAATGGCTTTTTCAGGATTAAGGAGGATGAGTGATATGGCAAAGCAGATGATGAAGCTCACCGTTGAGGAAGTCGGGCGAACATCCCGTACGACCTCATCTGCATGGTTCGCTACGGCTGCACTTGGGCAGCGGTCGCCGCCGCAGGGCATGGCTGGCCGACTTCAGCGAATCGGGCGGGAGGCCGCAGGGCGGCTGTTCCGCATGGCTCACAACTGGACGGTTGGCCGGGGCGTTCCCGATACCGTGCAGATGAGCCGGAAGACGTTCCACCTGTGGCAGAAGCTCGGCGACTTCTGTGCGTCCATCTGAAAGGAGAGGTCAAATGGAAGAACGGAAATGGATTCTGGCGATGACTTAGCAGCCTGCGATAACCTGCTGGATGGCATCACGTTTGAGGACGTGATTCTCGCAGTTCACTGCAACTGCCGCATCATCAGCAGGGAGACCGTCACGAAGCAGTTCTTTGAAATCCTCGAACAGCGGCTCTTGGACATGAACGAATTGCTGAACCGCAACATTGACAAGATTGCAGAAGAAGCACGAAAGGGGAGAGAGTGATATGAAAAAGGTCATCAGTCCGTGCGTTTGCAAGGTCTACACCCGCAGCGGCAATGAAGCTGCCGCGCGGGCGTTCTGCGAGATTGAGTTCGATGACACTCGCCTCAGCATCACCGGCGTTATCGGCCCTATGCCGAGCGGAAACTGCCGTGGTAGTGCTGGCCAGTGCGTTGATGAAATCCGCAAAGGTCGTCCCTGCGACGAGTGGACGCAGGAAATGCTCGACAAGTTCTGCTCCATCTGGGATGAGTGGCATCTGAACGATATGCGGCCGTACTGCAAGCATCAGAAGGAGCTTGGCTGGGACAAGCTGGCCGTCACGCCTGTCACCCCTGTACCACTATCGGCTGAACAGCAAAACCCTCCGGCGGCAGGAATCCATGAAGAAAAGATCGTGGAAAATGCTCTGCGATGGCATGACCGCTGCTCTGAGCGATGACCAGATCGAAGTTGCCAAATTGCCGTACAGCCTTACGCTCCCTCACGAAATCTCTGGCGAGGCGGCTTTGTATTACGAGCCGCAGAAACCGCTTTATCCCGGGATGACTGGAGCGACCGAAACAAAGACCCTCGGCTGGCTCAATCCCGATGAACACCCTGATGGCATTCTCGAAAGCCCTGCCCGGTCTGTGGCTACCAGTATGGCCACGCATGGCAGACCGAAGAAGTTCCGCAGGAAGTGATCGACTGGCTGTTCAACCTGCCTGAGTCGCCCGTCGAACCGGCGTGGGTGTGATTATGAGTGGCTATGAGCAGCTTTCCATGTTCACCATGAACGTGGACCCGATTACCGCCACCTGCTGCATGGATGGTTGCCCGGCTCGGGCCAGCCCGGTGGAGCCGTGGATGGCAGCGCTCATCCCCGCTGGAGAGTATGTGGTGCAGGTTGCTGGGCATCCGCTGGTTCTGCGGCCCATGCCCGGCAGACAGGCCGACATCCAGCGTGGGCATGAATACTACCACTACATGATCGGAGGGCGGCTTTATGCCGGCACATTCGTTGGGAGGGATTCTGGATGATGGACAAGATCGTGGTCACAGCGGCGGACATCGAAAAGCTCCTTGCATGGCGGGATGAGCACAACGATCTGGTTCGTTCGATGCCGGTTCCCCTGCGAGAAGTGGAAATCCAGATTGTCGAGAGCGGCATCTCCATCAAGTGCTTCCGCTCTGACAAGAAGCTGAAGCTCTACCTCGACAGCCCGGCCCGGAAGCTCGGCCACGTTGTCTTTGCTCCGCTGGGCAACGGCCTGTGGAAGAAGAAAGTAAGCACGCTTCCTGCGGACTGTAACCCCACCGAAACCGAACAGGGCGCTTTGACCGTGTACGGCTCCCTGATGGCGCTGATGACGTATGGAACGGGCAGCATCCGTGGTGGCGTGGCTACCACAACCTCGAAGGCTCCTGCTGAACGTAAAAAGCTCCACAAAGCCCGCATACGGCAAGCACCACATACATCATTCACTCGGCCGGAAAACAGCTTACAGTGGTTCCTAGAGGCCACCACGCAAGCCCTGCCTGTTCCTTTACCGTAAGAGGTCACTTCCGCCACTACAAGAGCGGCAAGACGGTTTGGATTGCAGAGTACCGCAAGGGGGACTGGCCTCAGCCGGGGAAAAAGACCTACAAGATTGGAGGTGATCTGGATGGCCGAGAAGTCCGAATGGCAGTTCCTTGTCGATTACGTCAAGGATGACACGACAGATTTTCGCAACTCCACCTGTCGCAGTCAGCTCATAGCCCTGTGGACCGCGTACTGTATGCACAACGACCTGTGCGTTGATACGAAGATGTACGATGCAACGCTTTTTGATTTGTGGCTTGCCGTTTCACTTGAGCGGCGGCGTGCCTTGCAAATCTTCCGCTTCAGCGAGTTCGATAATTGGATGAGCCAGTGGCTCGTATAAGAATGGAGGAAAGACAAATGGACAAGGACAGCATTCGATTGGTCAACATCGTTCCGGTCGTCAATGGCTGGAAAACTGCTGCGCTAAAGAACAGGGGGAAGCCCAAAAGTTGATGACCAGCGGGAATATTCCGGACTATAACGCTGGGGTGGTCAAGAGCGCAGCGGCCGACCTCGTTGCGGGAATGGCTGGGGACCTACTGGAGGCCCCCGCTGTTGACCTGGTAAGCATACGGCCTGTGGGACATTGGGTTCGGTGCGAAGATAGATACGATGAAGCGTGGAATTGTTCTGTCTGCGGAAAGACTGTAGGACCGGTTATAGTTCTGTGCTCAAAAAATACTGCCTTAATTGTGGCGCAAAGATGGAGGACCGCAATGCCTGAAATCAAGATTTTCGATGCCCTGCCTGAAGAAGAAATCCTCGCCCAGATGGCGGAAGAATGCGTGGAAGCGTCCAAGGCGGCTCTGAAGCTCCGCCGGGTGCGCAGCGGCGTGAACCCCACGCCGGTGTCCGAGAAGGACGCCTTCGAGAATCTGGTCGAGGAGCTGGCCGATGTTTACCTTTGCAGCATCGTCTTTCTTCGGCGGCGAGCTGGATGACAACGACCCCTGCAATATGTGTGATGCGGTCGGCGACCGGATGGTCGAGATCATGGAGCAGAAGCTCGCCCGCTGGAAGTACCGTTTGATGAAGAAGGAGAATGTCGATGTCCCTGAAGAATAAAGCAGTCCTCATCAGTATTCGCCCTGAGTGGTGCGAGAAGATTCTTAACGGCGAAAAAGACCGTTGAAATCCGCAAAAATCGCCCTAGTTTGAAAATGCCATTCAAGTGTTATATCTATTGCACAAAGCCTGTCGGAAACGTCATCGGCGAGTTTACTTTGCGACAAGATACGCTTTTACTTTGGCAAGTCGTGGCTGGTCAAGGAAGACATCGAAGACGTAACTGCTGGTAGCTGCCTGTCCTTGGAACAAGTCAAAGAATATGCCGGCTGGAGAAAAGCTACATCTTTTATGGACCGTAAAGATTTGTATGCGTGGCACATCTCCGACCTGAAGATTTATGACCAGCCCAAGTCCTTGTCCGGCTTTTCTAGGCATGACTTTCGTGGCATGAACGGAACCGATGTCTGTGGAAATGAGAGCTGCGAGCATTATCAGCCGTCTGGAAGCTATATGCTCCTGCCGACCTGCGCAATCAATGGCTGCTGTTTGAGCAAGCCGCCCCAGAGCTGGTGCTACGTTGCTGAGGCAGAGGAGGACGACGCCTTATGAGTAAGAAACGGTATCTTGAAGCTGAGACGCTGAAAGAGTTCCTGCGCATGGGCATGAAGGTAGGCCATATCCACACATTACGGGATGTGGAGAACTATATCGACACCCAGCCAGAAGCTACCCCGCAGGAAGTGGCCGGTCAATGCTGGAGAAATTCCAAGTATGACCCGCCGACAGAAGCGGATGCTGACAGACTCGGAAGAATCATTGTTTGGGGAGCCGCGGTCAAGCACGTTGACATCACATATTGGGAGAATGCAATTTTTCACCCTGTGGACGTTCCGTTCTGGATGCCGTTGCCTGTAGCGCCGGAGGAAAAAGCAGAATGACACGTAAAAAGAAATGTTTGACCTCAGCATTGCAAGTGATGGATTTCGTGATGCGGTCAGAAAAGCGCTGTTTGAATGCTCCAAATTTCCGCCCTGCACCGAGCGAATGATCGTTGAGGGAAGACTGGCTGAAGCGCTGTATTTTTCAGAGCGGATGATGGAAAAACGTACAAAGACCTTGAAACGGAGGGAAAAACTAATGTGGGCTGAAATATCTGATGCAGCCAAGTGGCTGGCAGTTGGAGCTGCGATTGTCGCGGCCATTATCGTAACTGGGCAGACGTACCCGTTGTGGTTCTTTCTGATTCCGATGATCTGTTGATGAGGAGGTGCCGACCGTGGAACTGAAGAACAGCGAGCATTACAACGACCCGACGCCGTATGAAGCACACAAGAACATCCGCAAGGAGGAACAGCTTTGAAGCTGCCCGGATGCGCACCATCAGCGCATTGGTCAGCGCATTGAAGCAGGTAGCCGATCTCGCCGGGTTCGAGATCGTGGGCCGGGTTGTTCTTATGGACAAAGGATTCCGGGAGGATTTTCAGATGAGTACCCCAAAGTGCGAGATGTGCGGACGGGACATACCGAACGCCAAGAACCGCCAGAAGTTCTGCCCTGACTGCGTAAAGAAACGTCAGGCCGCGCAATCCCACAAGTCTTATCTCAAGCACCGCGAGTATTATCTGGAACGCAGCCTTGCTCAAGCTGAACGTCGGAAGCAGGAAGCGCTGGAGGAAAGGATGCTTGAGGAACTTTTTGCTCGCAAAAGACCGGAACCGAAGTACAGCATCACTCAGGTGGTCAAAAGGCAAAAGACCTCGGCATCAGTTACGGCTGGTGTTCGTATCTGCTTTCGGTCGGAAAAGTCTGTATGGAATGAAAGGAGAGCGCTTATATGTCGCTGATTACGAAGTCCGAAGAATTGATGGCCGTTTCCGTCCGGCAGGGTGTTGAGCTTGCCGCCATTGAGGCCAAAGTGCTGCTGGGCTATCTGGAGGGGCATGACTACAGCCTGATGATGGATGACAAGTTCCATCTCGCCCTGCATGACAATCAGGACGGCGAGAATGCCGACAACGATCAGCCGTACACCATCCGCGACTGCATCGACTTCTGTCAGGAGATGAACAGCGAGCTTCTTCTGGAGGAAGCGGGAAAAGAAGGCGGCGACCCGGACTATTTCAGCGAGCTTCAGAAGGACGAGCTGATTCTGGGCATGATGATGGAACGCGGAAAGGTAGCGCTTACGCCCCGGACAAGCACCTACGATGTGGTCATCGTCGAATACCTGAAGAAGGTCGTACCCGTCGAAGCGGCGAGCTGGGAAGAAGCCAAGATGCTTGTCAACGAGGCGTGGGACAACGGAACCTACGTCTTGACCGCAGATGACTTTGCCGGGGTGAGCTTTACGCTCGGCCGCTGATGTCGTCCAAAAAGCAGTTGCATTATCGGTAAGCATCTGTTAAAATAAAGATATGTGGCACTATACCGAACAAAAAGGCCCCACACGGGGCTTTTTGCTACACAGATACTAAACACTCTTTGGATGCAAAGGCAGAATTCCAGACGAAACCAGTGTCACTCCTGTGTTTTGAAAATGCTCGCGTTTTCGCTACTTTCCATACTGGCATCCCGACTCCCCGTCAGTATGGGGGATGCGATGCTCATTCTGTGAGTGAAGGCGCATGATCGAAACCTGTAAGAGATTGTTCTGAATACCGC
>VOFG01003864.1_pt1 | contig 19888 bp, 32 predicted proteins | sample 5384171 | NCBI WGS metagenome assembly VOFG01 (sample SAMN12384726, study PRJNA508395) | human gut metagenome | isolation source: healthy gut F | host: Homo sapiens
ATCCAGAAAGGCATCTCTGCTGTCCACCCGTCAGAAGCTTACGGATCACGCCGCAGGTATACAGCATTGCTTCCTGTGACAATGTGGTTTTTCCTGCATCACACATGTGCCAAAATACCAATACATAATCTCTTTTTATTCATGTAATTTAAATCCCTCTGCCACAATTACTCTGAAAAATTCTTTTAAAGCATCTACAGTAATCTCATCACTGCTTACACAGATTAATAAAATCCAATCGGAATGACGGTTTCATAAACCGTTCCCATACTTCCACATCATGTTTGGCATATACTTTCGCCAGATATGTTCTCTCATTGGCATCAGATATATTTCATACTCATATGGAAGCTCCTTCCTGCCGGTCTGCGCAGGATCTGATAGACTGCTCCTGCCATCTCCTCCATCCATTTCGGATACTCATCCGGGGCTGTTCCTGATCCTCCACACTTTGTAAAATTGCCATCGGCATCATACAGCTTATAGCCTTCTCTCTATGATCCGGTCATCTCTACCTGCTGAAGCTGCAGCGTCAGTTCATTGGTTCCCATCTACGGATATCCCGGTTACAGGAATTATCCGGCAGGATCGTAACATATCCCAGCTCCAGGTAAAGATGACCATTTTCCATGAATCTGTCCCACATCTGCATCCTGAAATTCAAAGTTCTCCCCACTCATCCCACCGTACGGTATCCCATTCGTTTCCTCATCTTTCCTTTTTCATTATTGACCCCTCTGATCATCATTTCCGTCAGAAGCACTGAAAATCAGAAGCTTTTAGTGATGGAACAGGCGGATACCGGTAAAGCTCCATAGCTATGCTCATGTTTGTTACATGCCTCGATCACTTCTCCATCACGGATAGATCCGCCTGGCTGTGCAATATACTTCACGCCACTCGGAATGCACGCTCAATATTATCACTAAATGGGAAAAACGCATCGGAGCCAAGAGTCACATCGGTCGCTTTGGGAAAGCCATGCTTCTTTCTCTTCCTTTGTAAATACCGGCGGCTTCTCGGTAAGACTCTCTCCCATTCTCCGTCTGCCAGAACATCCATATAATCCTCGCCAATATAAAGATCAATGGCATTGTCGCGGTCTGCTCTTCATTCCATCCCCTTAAAAGGAAGTCCCAGAACCTGGGAGACTGTCTTAACAGCCAGTTATCAGCCTTACTTGTTCCAGCCAGTCTGGGTACAATGAATTCTGGACTGCTGTCCGGCCCTGGATTCAATTGCCTGTCCATTCTTTAAAGCAAACGAATTGACTGTGTGTAAAATCAGAGTGATCATTGCGATCGCCATATTTTGCGGAATGGGGAATCTCTTTATTTTCTGTTACCACATTGCTGAAGAAATCCTTTGTCGATATTTAGCCCATTTCTTCCCTGCTCAAAGGTAATGCCGAATACCTCTTTATGCCCGATGGATTGGGGCGGTAATCGACGATTTGGATAATTGTAATTACCTTTTTTCTTGCCTTTAATAGCTCCAGTGGCTTCCGGCTCTATATCCCGGCGCAATAATACCGTCGGAAAATCCTTTTGATCATCTTGGGTGGATTACATCGCAGACATCTGACAGAGAAATAAAATCTCCGAAGGAGGACATCCTCGGTCTGCGGCCCTGGCTGGCACTGGCCAAGGCAGCAGATTTTCCACCCAGTAAATTTTTCGTTCCACACATCAGAAAGAGGGAAGTCCCACGGCAGCCCTGGCAGGAGAAACATGCTTAAAGGAGGTGGCTGCGGAAGCCGGTGGCTTTTTTAACTCACGAACAAGCTGCCAGCCGTTAAATGCATCCAGAAAGTTAATATATCCCGGTTTTCCATTCAGAACAGTGATTGAAGCTCCGCCCATCTTTATATAAATTTGGAAGGTTTCTGATTGGGATTGGCATCCATATTTTTCAGTTCCATTTTCATTGTCATCCTTTCTTGTATTTTTAATTTTTATTCACAATACGGACTTGCATTTTTCCGGTGCAACGTCGATATAGCGTACAAACAAAGATACCTTATTGTCCTCATTCAGACTGCTCCAGAGCATCTCCGCAAAGGCATCCATATCGTCCATCATTCCACCAGCTTTGCTCTCCTCAAAGCTCGGAAGTGGATTACCATCGCCCATATATGTATGAATAAAATGTCCTCACCGGCTACCGGATTGCTATACGAATGTATAACGGTTGCAGGCATCCGGATTGCCATTATTATCTCTTCAGAATGGACATCGCATAATTGTACTCCCCGTTCTCTACGATGCATAATACCGGAAATTCTCGGTGTATAGTTTGGTGCGTCCGGCTCAAACTCTGGTGCGGAGTGCCTGCTCAAAGGTCTGCTGCTTGTCCATGTTTATAAATTGTATCTGTCTGATCCTCCGTTTGTCACGATGGTTTCGAGCCCAAGAACACGAACTGCGCATAAATGATCAAACTCGATCACTGGAGCCTAGATGGGATCAAACGCCTGTGTCCGATTCCTCTCCATCCTCTTACAAAGACACGGTTACGGCTGTTTTCGCTCTGCCCATAATGAATATGCGGTCGCTGCATATTTGCCATTCTGGAGTCTTGCCGATCACAATTCCTCTGCCCGGATACGCATTTCTGTAAGTTCCTTTCTTTGTAATGATAACTTGCATAGTAAACCTCCCATGTTTTTAAAGAGCAAACCGCCCGAACAACCCTTGCGGCTGCCCAGATTTGGTCGGCTTTTCCTATTCCTCATAAGCTTCCCAGGTTCTCCTGTTTGCTCCGTCAGTCAGATAGTTCTCTTCTATATTAGAATAACTGAGTTCTTGATCATTTGACAAGTCCAAACCATTATAAAAATAAACATATATTTTCCATTACTACATTGTCATTTCTTTATTTGCTGATATCCTGTGATGGAAATAATGATCCATTCTCCCTGCTGTCTGGTACATGTATAGCAGTAGCTCTGTTTACAATTTTGGAAGACTTATCATAAAAGATACCTTAATGGCCTCCTTTGAATCTATCTGTATCTCGTACTCACCACTGACTCTCACAGCAGATGCCTCAATACTTTTTGCCTTTTCCCTGATTCCCCGTTTATGATAATTCAGTGCCAGATTCCGCTGCTGTCTATACATTTCCGAATCTTCACTCACAAACCGTTTTCAGCCGGTCCGTTTTCCGCTGTTGACTGCTTTGGTAAAGCACCCCCACATAATTTTCAAAAAACTTCTGACAATCTGTCATATCTTGCTCTGACAGTTCCCCTGGATCTGTTTTGGCTGTCATCTTTCTGCCGGCGGTATACCACTTGTCTGATTCATTACCAGTGGATTGTCCATTAGGCGGATTCCCAAATGATCCTGAAGCTGCTCTGCCCATCCCTTCTTCTCGGATTTTTGCATTAACAGCACATTATTATCTGCAGCATTTCCTGTCTGTGTCCTTTGTTCTGCTGCTTTATCGGAATTTTCTTTTCCCATAGCCATTCCTGCCCCTGCGCTGCAGGTCAGTAGAACTGCGATGCTGACAACCGCCACCACCGGAATAGCGATCCATCTGGAATATTTCTTCGGCTGGCTGATGGCGAGAATCCTGCGTCTCATCTCCGCCCCTTCCGGCTCATAGGCATCATAGAATAGCGGAAATCCCCAGTGCTGTTCTCCTGCGATCTGTATCAGAAGAGAACCATATGCAAGACGTTTGTCTTTCCCCCAGCAGACGGATCACCGTCTCGTCACAAAACAGCTCCGCATCCTTTTGGCATAACTGACAGCGATCACAAAGGGATCAAACCCAGTACACCGAAAGCAGTAAAATCCCGCAGCATTGCCCAGAAATAATCCCGGTGCAGATAATGAACATATTCATGCAGCACCATCTGCTCTATCTCCTCCTGCTGTGTCTGTCAAGCAGACTCTCCGGCAGATAAATAACCGGCCGGAAAACGCCATACAGATGGTGTCTGTAACACCTTGTTGCATAAACAGCAACATTCCCCCGGTGTCCCAGATATCTCCGATCCGCTTTCAGACGACGCAGCAGACTCATATTAGACCACACAAAAAAGCAAAACACTATTCCGGAAATGCTGATCCAGCCTGCAATACAAATCCGTCCCCACGGCAGACCTTTCAGCCTTGTGTTCCATGAAGATGTTGTATGTTTCCCCTGATACATCATCTTCACCTGTTCTAATGCTTTTTCCATTTTCGGCGGCCGGAAGCTCTATGTGACCGACGGAATTCTTTTCCTGCCGCTTGTGATAAATCCTTCTGACGATCCGGCATCAATACCGCTGCAGTATCCTTTCCGGCCACCTAGGAAAGCTGTGTTTTCTCCGCTTCCGATGCTTTCCATGAAGACACCGCATCTGATACCATTGTACCGATGCCAGGGGTCGGAATAATATTGACCGGCACCAGAAAGCGCAGTACTGCCACCAGCCATAACGCATAAAACTGCTGCATAACTGATCTTCCCGGTGAACGCCTTACGGATTCCCAGGATCATTAATACAAGAAGAGATGACTCCAGCATCCATAACCCAAATTCTGCCATTCTCTCGCCTTATCCTTTCCACTCACATTACTTCTTTTTCTTCTGCTTTTTCTGTGTCTTTTTTTTTTTTCTGCTGCCTTTAAGATTTCCTGAAGCTCCCTGAATATCCTCTGCCGACAGATCATCCTGACGAACAAGGGCACTCATCATCATCCCCACACTGCCATCATAAATGCGCTGCAGAAAATCTCTGGTCTCCTGCACAACTACGTCCTGCTTGTCCACTTTCTGGAAAGAAATATTTCGTCTTCCCATTCTCCTCATAGCCGATGAGTTCCTTTTCTGTCATGCGCCAAGTACCATGGTAGCACTTGTGCTTTTGCTCCATCCGGCACTTTCCTTTAAAAGAGGAACAAGCTGCATCAGAGATAAAGGTCTCTTTTTCCCAGAGGCAGCTCATAACGTACCATTCACTGTTCGTTACTTTCACTTCTTCTTTTCACGATTATAACCAAACCTTTCTATATAGTTCTACATTGTCAACACATTCTATATTATATAGTTTAAGATGTCAACCACTTTCTTATATTTTTCCGTCACAAAAATTTTTTTAAAATATGGTTGACAACTTTTTAAACCGAAAAATGTATAGTTTGGTTTTACACAAAGTAAAACAACAGGAGGTTGACACATTATGACACAGACAAATGAACTTACCAGACAACATCTGCCAAAGAAAAGGGACTTGATATATGTTAAAAGGGATTGCCATTTCCGGTATCTTCCTTTATCATCTGATCCTTCCTGTTTTTTCCTGGTGGATTCTCGGTGTCCTCTGTTTTTTGTTCTTTCCGATACCTGATGTATACCACTTCCTAAAACCCCTATTTGGAAACAAACCTTCCCGGCACTGGATTACTATAAAAAACGGATTTCCCTGCCTGATACCGCCTCTCTGATGGTCATGCTGACCTGCTGTGTGATGACTTTGACCCACAGCCGTCAGATGATCGGAATCTGGGAGCAGATCCTAAGTATCTTTTCTTGGATATAACAACTGGTGGCAGATTGCACAGGACGCCTCCTATTTTTCCCGTGGCTCACCGGAGCCTCCTCCCCTTTACTCATCCTGTGGTTTCTGGGGGTAGAAATGCAGTTTTATCTGATCTGGCCACTCCTCTTCTATTTATATAAGAAGATCTTTCGCCTCTGCCTGGCAGAAAAGAGCCTGTTTTTTCTTTCTGATACCGGCTTTTCTTTCCTTTGCAGCCATGATCTGTCTCTATCACCCCGGCAGCGATCCATCCCGTGTCTATTACGGGACAGATACCATGGATTTACCTTGTTCTTGGTATGTTTTTGGAGCATTACGTCACAATTATCCTGTTTTGTGTACACCGGTCAGCAGGAAAACGACAGCTTCTGTTTTCTCCGGGATGTTTGGGATCACACTGCTATTGTTTCTGCTGGTAAAGGGCAGTAACTCCTTTTGTATCTGGGAGGCATGTTTGTGATCAGTGTCTTTTTGCCGTGATGATCCTCTTTACGGAAAACCAGAGGACTCTGGCTCAGGAGCCCCTTGCCAGCCAGACAGCCCTCCTCGGCAAGTACAGCTACAACATTTATCTATGGCATTACCCGGTCATCGTTTTACCCTGACCGCGTTTCATTAAAAGTTTTAAAAGAACTCAATAATTCAATTAAAGAAAGGAATGTAATATTATTATGAAAAAGAAAAATAACCGTTTTATGAACTCCCTGAAATCCCTTTGGCTCTGCCCTTCTGGTCATTGCCATTCTGATCGCTTTACGGTATCTATCATGCTCTACATCAGATGCGTCCCAGCTAGAAGCAGAGCTTGAAAATGAACAGGCGCTTGCCAGAGAAGAGGCCACCCCTGCCGGTTTTCCTTCAAAAACACCAGCCAGTACGACTGCTACACAGACCGCTGCCACGACCGGAACTCCTGACATTTCGCAGTCCTCTTTTGTCCGTCATCGGAGACTCTGTCTTTCTCCAGGTGCCGCTCCTGCCTTCTAAAAAAACTGTACAAAAAATGCAGTCATCGATGCCAAGGTGTCCCGCCAGGTAGTTCAGGCACTGGATATTGCAAAAATCTGACAAAAAGGAAAGCTTGGAGACACCGTCATCATTGCTCTGGGTACCAACGGTAATTTCAACTCCGCCACCGGTCAGAAGCTCATCGACTATCTCCGGACCGGACCGCACCATCTACTGGATCGATGCCTACGGCCGCGATCTGCCGGGTGCAAAAGACGTCAATAACACGATCCGACGGGTAGCAGAGGCAAACAATAATGTCATGTCATTGCCTGGTCAAAGGAAGGTCCAAAACATCCGGACTGGTTTTATCAGGATGGAATTCACCTGAACATCACCGGTCAGAAAAATTTGCAAAATTTGTCCGGAAAATATGATCACAGAATAAAACATCCCTTACAGTCCATTATCATTTTAAGTTTTTTAATGAAAGAAATGTTTTTTGTGACAAAGTGCCAGCGAACTCAGGACTGTTACTACACTCAGTCCCACCACCGCCGGATAACAGCCATATTCCCATTGAAGCTCCGGCATATAAGTAAAGTTCATGCCATACCATCCGGCGATCAAGGTTAGTGGCAGAAATATTGCGGTGACAATGGTCAGAGATTTCATGATCTTATTCTGACGGATCTCAATCTGCGCCTGATATACTTCCCTGACCTGTGGAATATTCCCAGCATCCCGGCTTCCTGATGAAGCCGTCCGATCTTTTCCCCGCAGCAGACGGATTCCCGCCAGATCTTCCTCTTGAAAAGATTTTGAGATCATTTTTTGCAGAACATCCGTCACATCCTGAAGCTGCAGATAATAATGGGAATACCGGAGGATTTCCTTCCGGCACCGTATAAGTTTCTGGTCAAACCGGCTGATATTACCGGACAGCACCTCATCCTCCAAATGAGTCAGGCGCACCTCCAGACCGGAAAGCTTCCAGATCATCCTTCAGCAGACACAAGGACACAGTATGGTGGAATACACCTGAGTATCAAACGACAACCATCCAATGAAAGAGGATGTTTGGGCAACAGTTAAGGATCTTGCTAAGAAAGAGCTCTGCAACAAGAAGCTTTTCGTAGTAGATGCATTCTGTGGAGCAAACAAGGATACACGTATGGCAGTTCGTTTCATCGTTGAGGTTGCTTGGCAGGCTCATTTTGTAACAAACATGTTCATCCAGCCATCAGCAGAGGAGCTTGAGAACTTCGAGCCTGATTTCGTAGTATACAATGCTTCAAAGGCTAAGGTTGAGAACTACAAGGAGTTAGGTCTTAACTCAGAGACATGTGTTGCATTCAACATCACATCAAAAGAGCAGGTTATCATCAATACATGGTACGGCGGAGAGATGAAGAAGGGTATGTTCTCTATGATGAACTACTACCTCCCACTCAAGGGCATCGCTTCAATGCACTGCTCAGCTAACGCTGACATGAATGGAGAGAACACAGCAATCTTCTTCGGTCTTTCAGGAACAGGTAAGACAACACTTTCTACAGATCCTAAGCGTCTTCTTATCGGAGATGACGAGCACGGCTGGGATGACAACGGCGTATTCAACTTCGAGGGTGGATGCTACGCAAAGGTTATCGGTCTTGACAAAGAGTCTGAACCAGATATCTACAACGCAATCAGACGTGACGCTCTTCTTGAGAACGTTACAGTTGCTGATGATGGAAAGATTGATTTCGAGGACAAGAGTGTAACAGAGAATACACGTGTATCTTACCCAATCAACCACATCACAAATATTGTTAAGCCAGTATCTTCAGCACAGGCTGCAAAGAACGTAATCTTCCTTTCAGCAGATGCATTCGGAGTACTTCCACCAGTATCTATTCTTACACCTGAGCAGACACAGTACTACTTCCTTTCAGGATTTACTGCAAAGCTTGCAGGAACAGAGCGTGGAATTACTGAGCCAACACCTACATTCTCCTTGCTTCGGACAGGCATTCCTTGAGCTTCATCCTACAAAATACGCTGCAGAGCTCGTTAAGAAGATGGAGAAGAGCGGTGCTAAGGCATACCTTGTAAATACAGGATGGAACGGAACAGGAAAGAGAATCACAATCAAGGATACAAGAGGAATCATCGACGCTATCCTTTCTGGTGCTATCCTTAATGCTCCAACAAAGAAGATCCCTATGTTCGATTGTCTCCAGTGTCGGTGTATCACCGCAGCATGCCATAACGAGATCCGGCTCCTGGCCCTCATCGTTACTAGCCCACCCCAGATACCAACACCCTGGGTACAATGCTTTACAGCCTGCTCCATATTGAGCCACTGATAACTTGGATGCTTTGATGCAACGATCGCATTGACATAATTCTTACTTTACGCAGTGATCGAAGCAGGAAAACAGACAGTTGGTATCCGGTGGCAGATACATACGAACAACGTCTGCTTTCTTGTTGGCAATATGATCAAGGAATCCCGGATCCTGATGTGTAAACCGTTATGATCCTGCTGCCATACATTGATGTCAGGATGAAGTTCAGAGAAGCGATCGGGCGTTCCATGTAAGCTGATTGCAGACCTTTCAGCCATTTTGCGTGCTGTGCAGCCTTATGGAATCTACGACACGGATAAATGCCTCATAGTTGCAAAGAAGCCGTGGCGTCCTGTCAGGAGAAGATAACCTTCCCAGCCATCCTCACATATGCTAAAACCAGGAGCATACCATCCATAATACGTCCGTTTTTCAGACAGTCATCAGAGTCAAGAAGCTCTGCATTCCAGTCTCTGTTCTCTGCCTCAAATACCTTGTACAGACGGTTTGACATACTCTCATCCGGTCCGAAGATACGGAAGTTCTGATTTTCTTTATTTAATACGAAGATATCGCGGATATATCCACCAAGCTCGATCATATCCTGTTTCTTTTGTCTTACCCGGATCTACCTCAATGCCATACTCACGGAAGTCCGGAAGTCTTAAATCCTTCATCAGAAGACCACCGTTTGCATATTGGGTTTGCTCCCATTCTTGCATCTCCCTTTGGTGCCAGCTCAGAAGCTCAGGGATCAGAGTACCCTTCTCATCGAAAAGCTCCTCCGGACGATAGCTCTCAAGCCATGACTTCAGAAGTGGCAGATGCTCTTCCGGCTTCTCCATTGTGATCGGTACCTGATGTGCACGGAAAGATCCCTCGATCTGCTGTCCGTCTACAACCTTAGGACCCGTCCATCCCTTTGGTGTACGAAGAACGATCATTGGCCACTTTGGACGCTCCGGATCATTGTTCTTACGTGCATTCTCCTGGATTGCCTTGATCTTCTCAATAGCCTGATCCATAGCCTCAGCCATCTTATGCATTGTCATCGGGTAATCACCCTCAACAAAGATCGGCTCCCAGCCGCAACCTACGAAGTAGCTCTCGATCTCCTCATGAGGAGATACGGGAGAAGATTGTCGGGTTACTGATCTTGTATCCGTTCAGGTTCAGAACAGGCAGAACAGCACCGTCTGTGATCGGATTCAGGAATTTATTGGACTGCCAAGAGGTAGCCAGAGGACCTGTCTCAGCCTCACCATCACCAACGATTACTGTGGCGATGAGATCCGGGTTATCAAATACAGCACCAAATGCATGTGCGATGGAATAACCAAGCTCACCACCCTCGTTGATGGAACCTGGTGTCTCCGGTGCACAGTGGCTAGGCACACCACAAGGGAATGAGAACTGCTTGAACATCTTCTTCATACCCTCTTCGTCCTGGCTGATATTTGGATAGATCTCACTGTAAGATCCTCCAGATATGTGTTGGCGATCATAAAGTTTCCGCCATGTCCCGGACCGGATAAAGGATCATATCGAGATCGTAACGCTTTGATAACACGGTTACAGTGTACATATACGAAATTCTGTCCCGGGACGGTTCCCCAGTGACCTACGATTTTCTTTTTTAATATGATCCATGGTTAATGGCTCTTTCATCAGCGGATTATCCAGCAGATAAAGCTGTCCGGCAGACAGATAATTGGCAGCACGCCAATATGCATCGATCTTGTCCAGCATCTCCTGAGATAATGGCTGTTTCTCAAGACAAGTATTTTCTGACATTTGTTACCTCCCTAAATCATTTGTTTTTTCCGTCCGCTAGTTTACCATATTTCGCCTGTGATTACAAGGAAAAAAAGGCATCTCAAAACGTAGAACTTTCACGCTTTGAAACGCCTTTTTATGGCATATTTGCTAAAGTTTTCTCATTTGTTATCCTTAATGCTCATACCATCCGACGATTCCCGGTGTCAGATTGATATTGATCTGCTTTACCTCCTGATACTCCTCCATTATGGACACCAAGCTCCCTGCCGATACCACTCATCTTATAGCCGCCCCAAGGTGCCTCATTGAAGGTTGGATTGCAGCAGTTGATCCATGATTCCGGCACGGATCTCATTGATCACACGGTGGGCTCTGGTAATATCTGAGGTAAATACTGCAGCCGCTTTAACTCTAGCTGCATCTGCTTACGAAGCTTTAAATCCAGCGCACCTAACGGCTCATCCAGAAGAAGTACCTTCCCCCTCCACTCGTATGGAACCTGTCGTCGGCTCCTCAAAAACCCGCGATCATTCTGAAGGGTTGTCGTCTTTCCACATCCGGAGGAACCGAGAAGTGTTAAAAACTCTCCTTCCTCCACCTGCAGGTTGAGATCCTTCACTACATGATTCGTTCCATATATTTTATTGACGTCCTTAATATCAAAAGAGGCCATTCGAAATTCGAACAGCCCCTTTGGCTTGCGAATAATATACTACAATAAAACCAACACTTCAATGCCATATTTTCCCCATTTTTCTACTTCTTTCAGGTAATCATCTACTCCTGTTCCTTCACTAATTTAAAACATTTGTACCCTGTTGCGGATACCTAATTTGCGGTAAATATTTAAAATGTGCTTCTTCAGAGTATTCACCGTGATAGATAACTGGTCACAGATCTGCGCATTCTCCATCCCCCTGCAGCAAAAGCCCCAGGATCGTCTGCTCCCCGCTTCGTCAGGTTATACTTTCTGACCGCCTCCGTCATGGTCAGCTTCTCCTGTGCTGTCATCTGATGAGTCCTTTCCTGATAAAGCCGGTACGCCATATGATCCTTGAGCATGTCCATCAGAAAAAACATCTTCGTAGGTAAAGTCCTCCTTGCCGATGGTGCGGTATAATGTCACTACACCTAAGAAGCGACTTATTCCTGCCAAAATCATCTGCATGGCATAATGCCAGTTATTTGGCTGGTAAACCCTCCTGTAATACTCCGTATTGACTCTTTTTCATCCGATATAATATCTGTCTCCCGGTAAACCATCTGCGGCCGCTGAACATAATCCCCCTGCTGTAATCAATACTTTCATAAATATCCGACAGATCCTCATCACAATTAAAATAAACCGGCCGTTCCAACCGCTCTATCTCCTTTGCCGATGCAAGATAAAAATCAGCACTGTCAAAGTCAATCACCGTCTTGATCAGTTCCAGAAACTGTCTGCGCATCTCGTCAAAATCATTTGTCGTATAGATCTTATAAATAATACTGTTGAGTACAAGCCAGTCATCATTTGTTTCAAAATTTTTCATTGGCTGCCACCTCCCAAAAAATTCAGAAAAAAAAAGTACGCAAAGAAGCGAACACATCTTTGCGTACTTAATTTAAACTATGTAATTATGTATGAAGTATAACACAAACAAGGTACTTGTCAAGTGTTATTTACTAAGAATTCTGTCCAAAAGTCCTGTAGACTGCAGGAACAGGATCACCATGATCACCGGCATAACAAATTTGATCATCACAATATAAAGCTGCTTTCTGGAGAATTTACCATTGGGATGCTCCATCTCCTCAATAATCCACTGTGGCTTCACAAGCCATCCAACCAGGATCGTAGAGAAGATCGTAATGAACGGCATCAGGAAGCTGTTACTGATATAATCCATGATATCTAAAAAGCTGTCCTGTGGTTCCGTTTGGAAGCGGAATCTCCAGATAAAGAGACTGTAGCCCAAAGCGATCACAGCGGTTGCCGCCAGATAGATCACACCTAACACCAGTGTCGTTTTCTTTTCGCCCTGTATGAAAGATCTCCATACAATTTGCAGTAATCGACTCCAGCACGGAAATACATGAGGTCAGTGCCGCAAATGCTGCCAGCAGGAAAAATACCAGACCGATCACTCTTCCGGCAGTCCCCATGGCATAAAACGTCTTAGGAAGTGCCACAAACATCAGGCTTGGTCCTGCAGACATACCATCCATACCGGAAAATACATAGATTGCCGGTATGATCATAACACCTGCCAGAAATGCAACAACCGTGTCCACAACCTCAATCTGGGCAACAGACTTGTTCAGATCCACATCCTTCTTTACATAGGAGCCATAAGTGATCATAATGCCCATCGACACCCTCAGAGAAAAGAACAGCTGACTCATCGCATCCAGTGTGACCTGTAGAAATCTTGAAACCGTCAGGCCCGACACATCGGGTATAATATATACCTTCAAGCCATCCAGACCTGTCCGTACTACTCCATCTGCTCCTTTGATTTTAATGTCAGAGAGAATATTGCAATACACACTACCATAATAAGCAGCACCGGCATAATAAACTTACTGCAGCGCTCAATACCGCCCTCTACGCCATTGTAAACGATCAAAGCCGTTACCAGCATAAAGATCAACCCAAACCATACCGAAGAGGTATTCGTAATAAAGCTTGTAAAATAAGAATCCTTCGCTGCATCCCCACTGGCTCCGGTGAGAAATACGATAAAATACTTCAGGATCCAGCCACCGATGACCGCATAATATGTCATGATAAGCACCGGTACCATAAAGGTCAGAAATCCCAGCTTTTTCCAACCGGGACGCATGCTCTCATATGCCCTAATGGCACTCTGTCCCGTCTTACGTCCAATGGAAATATCCGTTGTCAACAAGGTAAAACCGAAGGTAAGTACAAGCACCAGGTAAATGATCAGAAATAATCCACCACCGTCTCTTGCTACCAGATAAGGGAAACGCCACAGATTTCCTACTCCTACAGCACTTCCTGCTGCTGCCAGAACAAATCCGATCTGGCCACTAAAACTACTTTTCTTTTTCAATTTTTCTGCTCCTTTACATTATTTCCGTTAAAAACTGATAAAACCCATTGTACCATATCCCCAGAAGAGAATCAACGAATATCCATTACAAACATTTTTATGTACAAACATTTTTTATCATAAAACAGGGCAGAAGACAATCCATTCACAGATCGTCTTCTGCCCGATTTCAACGTTTTTCGCTCATTACAATAAAATCCCGGTATTTACTTTGATTCCATACTGACTACAGTAAAATCCAGACCTTCGATCACATCCCGTATTACGGAATCATCCATCACTTGGTAAATGGATACGACCGGTGTCTTTTGTTCAGATTAACCTTTGCCACGACTCCGTCCAGTTCATCCAGATGCTTCTCAATCCCTGTTTTTACAGTTCTGGCAATGCATTCCTTCGATATGCACAGTAATCTCCCGCAGCTTCGGTCCGTCGATTTTCTTTTTTCACCGGTTTTTCCTTCGGACCGCCACAGCAATCTCCTTCCCCTTTCATATGCTTCCAGGTACTGGTGATTGCCGGAATCAGTACTATGATCAGAATGACAACGATTAAAAAGTGTTTGTGCATTCATGACATCATCCCCTTTAATCTTTTGCATTATTTTTTTTACAGATTTCTTTTGTTGGACATACATGAGCGTGTACAGGATCCTGCTGATGGGCATCCAATACAATGTACGCCTCTTTTTCTTCTCTTTGTGAATGTACCAGACCGCAGAACCCACGATCACAACCAAGAGTACAATTAAAATAATGTTAGCAAGCATACCTGACATAACTCATCATCCCTTTCTGATCATTAATCCAGCTGATACTCCGTATCAATGGCTCTGTTCGCCCTCTGGATCAGATATACGATAACTGCTGCAAAAATACATACTGCGATCAGACCACCAACAAATCCCTGCTCCAAGAGCACCTGTTGTGATCAGTGTACCGATCTGGTATACCAGGAAAACCAACGGTAAATCCGGTTGCCAGCTGGAGACAGATACCTGCAACAGCCACTTACCACTCTGCATCTCAGAGTTCATCGCACCAAGTGCTGCGAAACAAGGTGGTGTATAAAGGTTGAACATCAGGTATGCAAGAGCTGCTACCTTTGTGATACCCATAGCCATTGCTACCTTGTTACCACTACCTACCAGTGCAAGCTCATCTGTATCGATAAAATTGGTCAGTGCATAAACAGTTGCAAGTGTACCTACTACGTTCTCCTTAGCGATAAATCCTGTAATGGATGCTGCTGCAAGCTGCCATGCTGCGATACCGACAACAGGGATAAGAAGTGTAGGCGAACGGTCCGGCAATGCTTGCAAGGATAGAAGCACTCTCTGCGCCCTCTGCAACAACCTGCAGCTTCCAGTTGAAAGACTGCATGATCTGAACAACGGTATTACATACAAGAATTACAGTACCGGCTTTCTTAATATAAGCTTTACCACGGTTTAACATAGATAAACATCCAATTTTAAGACTAGGTACTTTATACTCAGGAAGCTCGATAATGAAGAATGACTTTCTGTACTTCATACCGGTAACAGCCTTTACCAGAAGAGCTCCTAAGAGGATCAAAAAAGAATTCCTACAAAATACATTAAAGGTCCTACCCATTTAGAATGGGAAGAATGCACCGGTAAACAGTGCAATAACAGGAAGCTTAGCACCACAAGGCATAAAGGTTGCTAACATCGCTGTGGTTCTACGCTCTCTCTCGTTACGAATGGTACGGCATGCCATAATGGCCGGGGATACCACAGCCGGTACCGATGATCATTGGGATAACGGATTTACCGGAAAGACCTACTCTCTTAAAGATCGGGTCAAGAACGACAGTTGCACGAGCCATATGTATCCACAATCCTCAAGAAGAGCGATCAGGAAGTACATAACCATTACAAGTGGAAGGAAACCAACTACGGCACCTACACCACCAATGATACCATCAACGAGTAACGCATACAAGAACGGGTTTGCATTCTCAAGAAGTCCGCCAACCCAGTTCTGGAATGTCTCGATCCATCCTACAAGGATATCTGCCAGCCATCGTACCAAGTGTTGACTGTGATATGTAGAATACCAGAAACATAATTGCTGCAAAAATGATAAGTCCGGATACCGGATTTGTCAAAACTGCATCGATCTTATCTCCGACATTCTTCTCTTTTGTAAGAACCTTTGCGATTCTCAACCTGCTTTACGATTGCATTTACGAACTCAAAACGCTTACGATCAGCAGCCTCCACTTCCTTCTTGTCGTGAAGATTGATGTCACCCTGTACATATGGCGCTTTCTGTCCGGCTCCTTCCAGATCAGCAGCCGTCTGGATCACTTCCTTCAGACCGGTGTCTGTTGTAGATGTCGTCTTGATCACAGGGACAGCCAAGCTTCTCAGACAATGTCTTCTCATCAATCTTATTGCCTTTTTTCTCATTGATATCGCTCTTATTCAATGCAACAACAACCGGAACTCCCAACTCCAGAAGCTGTGTTGTAAAGAATAAGCTACGGCTTAAGTTTGTTGCATCTACGATATTGACGATCGCATCCGGATGCTCATTTTTACATAACCACTTGTAATACTCTCCTCAGAGGTAAATGGTGACATAGAATATGCACCTGGAAGATCGACTGCGATCAGTTCTTTTGAACCATTGTAGTGATCCTTCTTGACCGGATACTCTTTTCTTATCTACGGTAACACCAGCCCAGTTACCGATTTTTCATTTCTTCCCGTTAATGCGTTGTACATAGTGGTCTTACCACTATTGGGATTCGGTTAACGCAATTCTCATAAAAGAAACCTCCTTAATCAAACCATGTGTTATAGTTTTTTAATTGTATGATTATATTAAAATAGCTTTCGCTAGATCAATATCAATGTTGTAGCGTCCGTCCTTAATCGACACAACGCAGTTGTTCTTTTTTTGCGCGATACAACCGTGATCGGCTCGCCACTGTAGCATCCCAGTGAAAATAAGAATGATTTCATTTCCTCATCACTGGTTGAAATATCCCCTGATAATGTACTCTGTTCCCAAAACTGCTTCATCAAGACTCATAAATAAATCCTCTCTTTACTTTGTAATATATAACTATGCTTATTCTCCGCTACCTCAAATTAGTAACATCTATTGTGTATCAGTCTGCACTCTCTTTAGTTAGAATTATCTAACCACCAAATAATCTAATACAAAATGCCCTCTTTGTCAATAAGTTTTAGAAAGATTCTCAATAAAAGTTCTCACTGGCACCACATATAGCAGTAAAAAAGGGAAAAACCGGCAATCCGGATGGAACTATATATTTATAAGTAATATTCCATCTGAATTGCCGGTTTTCTAATACGGCTGTACTATTTCTTCTGTCCCAGTATCACCTGAGATCAGAGCTTTGTCTAACATCAATGTCCGGTTCCACGGATTTAATATAATCCCCTGTATTTCCTCTGTCTGTACTGCCTGGGTAAATAACTGTCCCATATCTGTCAGAAAAACGTGACTTTACACTGTCACTGCCCTTCAGCTCCTCCTCAAAGCTTGAAAATACGGTCCACCAGCTCTGTCCATTCTCCGTACTGCCTGAATCCGAAGCTGGTCATCCCCTTTCGGCGGTTCCACCGCAATGATGAACTGACCGCCTTCCCGCATTCTCTGACGTATTATTGTCAGGGTGTGCGCCAGACGCTCCGGAGAAGCCTCCTGCTGCAAGCCTGCAATGGCAGCCTCGATCCGCTCATTTCCCTGAAGTCCCGGATCTGTCTCCTGATTTCTTTGATTTCTTTGATTCCCTTGATTTTTTCTGATCGGTCATATTTTCCTCGTTGTTTAATCTCCTTTTTTAAGTTATTACATTTATTAGTTTACCACAAGATTGGTCATCCAGACACCTTTTTCACCAGAATATGTCCAGCTACCACCTTGACCAGATCCGCAGACTGCACCAATGCGTATACCGCCAGCACCGGAAGTGCCGTATAACTGCACAATGCAAACGCAAGACTGACGGATACCACCCAGGTAAACACGCTGTCAAACAAAAAAGGTGATCACTGTCTTTCCACCGGAACGAAGGGTAAAATAAAAAACATTCAAAACTCCTGTATCGGAAAGAATACTGCTGTGATAATAATAAACCACTGTCCTAAGTGACGTACCTCCTCTGTGGTATCGTACAATGATGGAAACACCATGGAGCAAGCTGCCAGGATCACCGTAAGGATCAGACAGAGACCTGCCGTAAACCATTGAAGCTTTCCTGCCGAACGTTTCCTTCTCAAACTCAGAAGGCACCAAGATGCTGTCAATAATGATCCTCAACTGCATTGCCCCATGGCAACAAACACAACATTTAAAAAGGTTACATATCGCATTGGAGATATTGAGTCCGGCGATCACCTGCAATCCCTTCATCGAATAACACTGTGTCAGTGCCGCTTATGCCTCCCGCCCATAAAAAATTCATTTAAAAAAAGGAAATCCCTTCATGATCATAATCTTTGCCTCATGCAGTGGAAGCAGGATAGTCGAATAAATTCCCCGCAAAAATTCATATCTCCGGAATACTTCAGATAATGTCCAGACCACAACGACCAGCATCTCTACAAACGTGCCATAACGGTTGCGATTGTTGCTCCCTGCACCTCCAGCCTTGAAAGCCAAATTTACCATAGATCAGCAGGTAATTAAATATGATATCCACAAATACCGATACAATCCCCGCTACCATCGGCTTCATACTCTCTCCCATCTCCCGCAGACTTCCTGCATAAATCTGGGTAAATGCAAAGGGGATCAACCCAAACAACATAATATGAAGATAGTCCCTTCCTGCTCCAACGTACCTGCCGCATCCATCCCCTGGGATGAACCATGGAGATACAAACCGATCAACTGTTCTCCACCGGCGACAAAAACTGTCATCCCCACCAGAACAATAACCGCTGTGATCCACAACTTCAAACGAAACACATTCTGAAAGCCTTTTTGTTGCCCCTGTCCGAAATACTGTGCTCCATAGATTCCCGGACCGGAAAGTCCACCGAAAACGGCCAGAAAAAACACAAAGATCAGCTGTCCTAATGATAGAAACAGCCGTCAAACTCTCTGTGCCAAGACTTCCCACCATCAGATTATCCACAAGACTCACCGCATTGGTAATACCGTTCTCGGATCATCATCGGTACTGCCAGTGTCAATGCCTTTTATATACAGAGCGTTCTTCATATCCGATTATCTCCTTCAAAATCATTCTTCCGTGTTTATGCACGCCACTATCATTTGAGGCGTTTTTCAAGCATAACATAATCTTAATCCGGAGACAATAGCATTATATACTTTTTCAGGACAAAAAAGAGATAGCGGTCGGCCAGCGCTATTATAACAACAAAATCCGGCCGGAGCCATAAATTGCCCCAGCCGGATTTTTATTGGGATCTACCCATTTTATTTATATAGGAGAATTTTACTAACATGTTCTTTGGAATTACCGGACTGCCTTAAATGCCTCGGCAAGATCCTCGATGATATCATCAATGTGCTCTGTACCGATAGAAAGACGGATGGTATTTGGTTAATACCCTGATCCAGAAGCTCTGCCTCGTTGCACTCTGAATGTGTGGTAGATGCAGGATGGATTGCCAGGACTTCACATCTGCTACGTTGGCAAAGCAGAGAGAACAGCTCCAGAGTTATCGATGAATTCCTGTGCTTTTTCTGCACCACCTTTGATCTCAAAGGTAAAGATAGAACCGCCGCCATTTGGAAAATACCGCTTGTAAAGCTTCTGCTGCTCCGGATCCTGATACCGATGGATGATTTACCTTTTCAACCAGTGGCGGATCCTTCAGAACTGTACTACCTTCAGAGCATTCTCCACATGACGCTCTACGCGAAGAGATAATGTCTCAAGACCCTGCAGGAAGATAAAATGAACAGGAGAAAGTGTTGCACCCATATCACGAAGAAGGATGGCACGAATGTATGTGACAAATGCTGCCGGTGCGCAGTCCTTTGCAAAGCTTACCCCATGGTAAGATACGTTTGGCTCTACCAGCCATGGATATTTGTCGCTGGAGGTCCAGTCAGTTACCGCTGTCTACGATCACACCACCGATAGTTGTACCGTGGCCACCGATGAACTTTGTTGCAGAATGGATCACGATATCCGCTACCATACTCGATCGGACGTACCAGATAAGGGGTTGCAAATAGCGCGTAACTGAACGA
>VOFG01004107.1_pt1 | contig 19874 bp, 34 predicted proteins | sample 5384171 | NCBI WGS metagenome assembly VOFG01 (sample SAMN12384726, study PRJNA508395) | human gut metagenome | isolation source: healthy gut F | host: Homo sapiens
TTTGCCAGTTTGGTATTTGTTGTCCAGACAATCATGACTTTATCGGGATGGATACGGATGGGGGAATGGATGTTGACGTGAGTGCGGATACTGCGATTGACGGAGATAGCGGTCCTTTCCAGTTGTTTACTTTTCCGTAATTTCATCAATTTCCTACTGGGGTTCGGTTGGTCGATCATCTCTTTTGAAAAGCGATAGAAAACCAGTTCGTGTTGATTCTCGTGTCGGCCGTGATCGGCGTGTTGCTGGTGATGGCCGTGATGGCTATTTTCAGATTCATGAGCCGTATGGAACAAAGTGGGACGATCAATATGGCAAATGCCGTGGGGTGTAAAGGGAACGTGTACCTGAAGATTCCGGGAGAAAAACGGGGAGAAGGGAAAGTACAAATCTCGATACAGGGAGCTATTCCGGGAATTTGATGCCCTGACAGTAGGCGAGAATTGGAGACGGGAGCACCGATTCGGGTCGTGGAAGTGATAAACGACAACACCTTACTGGTGGAGCGTTTTTAAATGACTATTTATTATTAATCTTAGGAATATATGGAAAGTATGGAAGGTAGTTTGTATTTGATTGTCGCCATAGTGGCGGTATTGTTTGTTACGTTTGCGGCGATATTGTCCCGTTATAAACGTTGTCCGTCAGACAAGATTCTTGTCGTGTACGGGCGGACCGGTAAGAATGCGACCGGGGAGTGAGTTCCGCACGTTGTATTCATGGAGGTGCGGCTTTTATTTGGCCGGTGTTCCAGAGTTATTCATTTTGGATTTGACCCCGATCTCTATCGAGTGTAATTTGACGAATGCTTTAAGTAAACAAAATATACGGGTAGATGTGCCTTGTCGTTTTTACGGTGGGTATCTCTACCGAACCGGATAGTATGACGAATGCGGCAGAGCGTTTGTTGGGGCAACGGCAGGAAAATATTCAGGATTTGGCCAAGGATATTCTTTTCGGGCAGTTACGTTTGGTGATTGCCACGATGGATATTGAGGAATCAATTCCGACCGGGATAAATTCTTGGCTAACGTGAGTGCTAACGTGGAGGCCGAGTTACGGAAGATCGGTTTGAAACTGATCAACGTGAACGTGACCGACTTGCGGGATGAGTCCGGGTATATCGAGGCTTTGGGAAAAGAAGCGGCAGCGAAAGCGATCAATGATGCCAAGAAAAGCGTGGCCGAGCAGAATCGATTCGGGAGATCGGTAAGGCTGAGGCAGATCGGGATAAAGATATTCGTATTGCGGAAACCGTGCGGGACACTCGTATCCGGACGGCCGAGGCTAATGCAACCGCGGTAGAGGGAGAAAATAATGCCAAGATTTTAATTGCCGATTCGGATGCCATCCGTCGGGAGAGAGAGGCCGAGGCTGCCCGTAAAGCTATTGCGGCAGAGAAAGTGCAAGCTGCAAAGGCTTTGGAAGAGGCGTACATGGCAGAGAAAGAGGCCGAGATCGCTCGTGCCGAAAGAGAAAAAGCCACACAAGCGGCTAATATCGTGGTTCCCGCACAGATTGACAAAGAGAAAGCTATTATTGACGCGGAGGCCGAGGCGGAACGTTTGCGCCGGTTGGCGAAAGGAGAGGCTGATGCCATTTTGCCAAGATGGATGCCGGAGGCACGAGGTTTATACGAGGTGCTGACAAAACAGGCGGAAGGATATGCTCAAATCGTGAAAGCCGCTGCCGGAGATCCCGACAAGGCGGTGATGATGTTTAATTACCGATAAAGTTGCCGGAGCTGGTGAGAACGCAAGTGGAGGCTGTTAAGAATATCAAGATCGACAAGGTTACCGTTTGGGATGGCAATAATGCCGGGAACGGGAATACCTCCACGGCTAACTTCATCTCGGGGATGATGAAATCAGTTCCCCGTTGAATGATCTGTTTAACATGGCCGGGCTTAATCTACCGACTTTCCTGAAAGGTGCCGCCACGGAAGAGAAAAACCACGGATGCCGGACAACAGGATGAGATCGTTGAAGAAGTTGAGAAGTAGGGGAGATTCTAACTTTTAGTTTCGTTTTTTCGTTTACTAATAATTACCTTTGTGGTATACTTCAATCGGGTATATGACAAAGGTAATTAATCAATTCATAAAATAGAGGAAAGTTTATGCGCTGGATAATTGACGGAGTTGATGATTTGAATCGGGTAGTAAAAAGAGTTTTTGGAAAGGACCGGAAATAACACGATATATGCCCTCTGTACGGGCCGATGGGTGGGAAAGACCACTTTCGTGAAAGCGGTAGCCGGGTGTTTGGGGATAGAGGATGATGTGAATTCCCCGACGTTTGCTATCGTAAACGAGTATCTGACAGCCACGGAGACTCGGTTTTTCATTTCGATTTCTATCGGGTGAAGAACATCGAGGAGGCCATGGACTTCGGTTACGAGGAATATTTTTATAGCGGGAATCGTTGTTTTATAGAGTGGCCGGAGATGGTGGAGCCTCTGTTGCCGGAAAACACGTTGATATGTAAGTTCTCCGAACTGGCAGATGGCCGGAGAGAATTGGTGATTGAAGAAAAACTTTAAAGTGTAGGTTATGGACAACTCGGGTAAATTATTGGGAGCCCAAATTAATCGGGAGTGGTTTCTATACCAAGAAAAAAAAGAAGTATTCGGGGAATACCGGCAGAAACGATTGACAATCGGTTTACCGAACGAGATCGAGCGACGGGAAAACCGGGGTGTGTTTAACTCCGGAGGCCGTGGCCATGATGGTTGATATGGGGCATACGATACTGATACAACGAGGAGCCGGAGAGGCTGCACATTACCATGACCGGGAGTACGCCGATGCGGGAGCTCAGATGTTGGATACCTGCGAGGAAGTGTACACGGCGGATATTATACTGAAACCGACTCCGGTGATGCAGGCAGACGTGGAGATGATGCATGATCGGCAGGTTATAATGTCGACCGATCGAGCTTTTCGAATTACGCAAAGAGGCTGTCGTCGAGATGATGCAGAAGAAAGTTACGGCTGTCGGGTTTGATATTCTGAAAGACGAGAACGAGACTTATCCCGTGGTACAGATGATGAGCGAGATTTCGGGAAGTTCGGCGATCATGATTGCTAGCGAGTACCTGAGTAATTCTCGGGAGGGGGAAAGGAATCTTGTTGGGAGGGGGTGACGGAATCACTCCAGCCGAGGTGGTTATCTTGGGAGCCGGGACTTTGGGGAATATGCGGCTCGCACGGCGTTGGCTTTGGGGGCAGAGGTGAAAGTGTTCGATCATTCACTGGAGCGTCTACGCCGGATAAATCATTGTCTGGGGACAACGGGTATATACTTCTGTTTTCACAAGCCGGTTTTGGAACGGGCGTTATTATCTGCCGACGTACTGATCGGGGCTTTACGTTTCTTTCGATGATGATTTGGGAATTACCGTGTCCGAAGAACAGGTAAGATTGATGAAACAGGGGGCGGTGATCGTGGATATGTCCATTGAACATGGTGGATGTATTGAAACCATCAGGGCCAACGACTCATGAGAACCCGACGTATGTATATAATGGGGTAATCCACTATTGTGTCCCGAATGTCCCGTCGAGAGTGGCTCGCACGGCATCTATCGCTTATAGTAATTTATTCACTCCTTTATTTGATAAGATTTCCCGGGCGGGTGGCTTTAATACTGCCATAAAAAATGACAAAGGATTACGGCATGGCGAGTATGTTTATAACGGTGTGTTGACGAAACGGGTGATTGCCGATCGCTATGGATTAGTTTCTAGAGATATTGATTTATTGATGGCTGCTTTCTGATCACCCGAGAAAGACAATAATTCCCAGTATTATTCCATACACGAGCATAAGGGAAAGCCTCGTTTTAGGATTCCCCCTTCTTGGCCCTGTAATTGACATGCGGAGGCGGCAATAGCAATACTCTGGGGGAGATAATTTTCCCGGCAGTAGTGCCTGTGGTGTTGGCGGCGGCAAGCCAAGAAGGAGCAATGTCCATGTTTGCGGCGATTCCTGCTTGCAACTTCCCGAAAAGAATGTTTGCCGAAGTACCGCTACCCGTGATAAATGTTCCTATTTCCCCGACTAGAGGGGACCAGAAAGCGCAATACTTCCCGGAGATGGAAGTGAGTGTGTCGGCCAGTAATTGCACCATGCCGGATATTTCCATGAGTGCGGATATACTGACCAAGGCGATAACCATAATAATGGTACTGCGGATTTGTACGAGAGTTTGGCCTAGTAACGTGAATTGTCTGCTTGTCGTTATACCCTGTATTGGCCCCCGATAAAAAGCTCCGGCAAAAAGCAATAAACTCGTTGCCTTGAAATTGAAGGGAATAGCCAGTAATATAAAGAAAATGATAAGGCCGTAGACACTCCACGCTTGGTATATTTGTCGGGGCGAGTGTTTCGTGGGAATTGTGTCACTTTTTTCGGTCCATTTACTCCACGCGATAATAATAATGATGGAACAAATACTGCTTAGAATGGCTGGCATCTCCGACCGAGATATACGGCCGTGGCGTATTGTGCTAGGAAGGATACGCCCCCGACAAGCGTGCCGAGCAAAATGTTCTTGAGTAAAGCTTGGCGGCGTCTGTCGGCCAATATAGCCAAGGTAATCGGGATCAAAAATATAAAAAGGATATAATTGTTGAATGGTAGCCTTACACAATTCAGGCAACGGGCAGCCTGTCTCTTCCATGAGAACAGTTTCCGCAATACCGACGGCTCCGGAATGTCGGGTTCACTGTTGGCGATGAGACTCACGAGTACGGCGAACAACGGGCGAAATCCCAGCGTTACGAGTATGGCTGCCGGGATGGCAACCGAAGTCCCGTAGCCGGGCATTCCTTCCAGTAGCCCCCCGAATCCCCACGTGATCAGTAATACCTGTACACTCCTGTCCGTGGAAATCGTTGCCAGTTGGTCTTTTAACACTTTAATCTTGCCGGAATCCAGCAGAATATTATAGCTAATACACGGCCATCCAGATAACGGAAAGAATAGTGATACAAGCACGTGCGGTACTGTTTATTAAAGTGAAACCGATCTCTTGCGCGTGGTATACCAAAGGCGAAAAGTGGCCAACATAACGGTAATAACAAGGGTAAGCAGGCTACTCTTATCTCCGGGCCACTTGCATATCCCCATGGATATGACCAGTATAACCATTGGCAGTAAGGCAAACAAGATTTCGAACATGACGTATCGTTAACCTTCTTATTGCTTGAGAATGGAGTCTATAACCGGGGTTAAGTCACTGTTTTTAGGTATTTTAATACCCCGGATTCCGGCAGCCTCCTGCCGCCTCGATGTCCCGTGAACCATCCCCGATCAACCACGAGGCAGATTTGTCGATGTCAAACTCCCGGATAGCCTGTTCGATCATGTAAGGTGACGGTTTACGGCACTTACAGGGGGCACATTGCTGTGATGAGGGCAGTAGTATATTTTATCCACGTGTGCCCCGTGCTTTTCCAACTCCTTGCACATGTGGGCGTGAAGGTTGTCCACGTCTTCGATCGTGTACTCCCCTTTAGCGACTCCACCTTGGTTGGTAAAGACGATAATCAAGTAACCCGCCTCGTTCAGCCGACGAATACCGTCAATAACACCGGGATTGAAAACGAAGTCTTCAACCTTATGTAGATGTAATAATGACCTTCATCAGAATTAATGGTCCCGTCCCGATCCAAAATATAGCCTTTTTCATTTTAGATTTTATCTTTCAATTTTCAACCTGTAACCTGAAATTCACCACGGGCGAATTTCAATGCATTATCTTAAATATTAGCTCTTTCAGTAGTTCACCATCAGAAATGTTAGCGTTACCAACACCTTTTGATTTGAGGTCATACTCCCGTAACCAAGAGATAATATTGGCACATTTCATGGCGTTATATCGTTTCGCTCCTTCCGTGTAATCTTTCAGAAAATAGGGGATTAATCCCTAATAACCGGGCCATTTCCTGCTGGTTTGGGGTACTTTTTCTTCTGATAGTGGTACGTCAGTAGGTTCAGGAAGTACCGGAACAACATACTGATCGTGAGAACCAGCGGGTTGTTCTTTGGGATTAGCCTCGAAATAATTCACGATACGGTTCGCTTTCAGGTGATCCATCTGTATGATAGCCGCCGTGAGTTCGAACGTGTGTTGAATTCCTTGCTGATCCCCGTGTGTTCTTCCACCAGATTCTCCTTGATTTCACCGCCACCGGGAAGTAGGAGCATGAGCTTGTCCAGTTCGTTGGCCACCTTGCTCAAATCGTTCCCCAGACTTTCTGCGAGAATACCCGCGGCTTTCAACGAAATCATGTACTTCTTGTCTTTGCAGTACGAAATAATCCAGTCCGGGATCTTGTTGTCGTAAAGTTTGGCCGACTCGAAATAGATGCAATGCGAAGAACTGCTTAATTTTTTTGAAAATCCCTTTACGCTTATCCGGTTTTTGTTTTTATAGAGAAACACGAGGATTGTTGTCGGTTGAAGATGATCAATATAAGGCAGTAAATTCTCGAAATCCCGGATATTCTGAGCCTCTTTGACAATGACAACCTGACGTTGTGACATCATGGGAAAGCGGCGGGCTGTGTCGGTCACGGTGGTCATGGAGACATCGTTCCCGTACAATATCGTTTGGTTAAACGCCTTCTCGTCCTCCGTGAGGGCGTTTTTCTCGATGCGTGTCGCTATATCGTCCAAAAATAGGATTCCTCCCCCGATAAAAAGTAAATCGGGGCATATTTCCCTGCTTTTAAATCTGCAACTATCTCTTCGTATTTCATAAGGCAAAAGTAATAAACTTTAAATTCCGACCATATCAAAGAGTGGTAATTTTAGTGCCAAGAACAGGATTTATCGCCGGGTGATGTGAGAAGGGTCCCTTTTCGAGCGAGCGCACGATCTGCTCGATTTCCCGGTCCCGCCCGTTCGGTTCGTAATCGGCTTTCAGGTTGTTGCCGAACAACAGGGCCAGCGATTGCCAGAAATAGGCATTCACCGTACCCTTTGTACTCCCTTGATGTGATTGAACGACGTGTTGTTCGTCTCCCCGGTAGATCAGGCGAACGAGAATTTTCCCTTGCGTGACGGTCAGTTTCATCAACGGTTGCTTGAACGTGTGCATGAGTTCCTTGTATTCTTTTTTGATAATCTGCTTCCGTTTTGCCTCGGAATCCGTTTGCGCTAGTTTATTTTCAATCTCGTTGATCTTGGCGGCGGCTATTTTCGCGTACGGGAACACCTTTTCACGTTATAAACCATCCTTTGGTTCCGTTGTTGCTGGCGGGGGCGTCTTTTTGGGGATTCTTCAATCGGGCGACGACATCTACTTCATGGAGAAGAACATGAGGCACGGTATCCCTACCCATAATCACGGACGGGACAACACTCTGCGCTGTTGCAAAGCTGTTAATAAATAAAGATAGGAGTGATATGATAAATATTTTGCACATTTTTATATCTTTGCATTAACGCTTTATCAATACAAAGTTAGTAGATATATTTGACTTGTAAAATATTAATTAGTGGAAAAGGAATTTCAGGATCTGTTTCAGATACGTCACAATGATGACCGTGTTGAGGTGGGAAAGGTGTTGATTGCAGAACCTTTTCTGGAAGGTAAGTATTTTAACCGTTCCGTGGTCTACATGGTGGAACATGATTCGAGCGGGAGCGTGGGTTTTGTATTGAACAAGCCGTTACCTTACACGACTTCCGAGTTGGTAAAAAGAACTCGAAGGCGTACATTTCCCCGTGTACATTGGTGGTCCCGTGGAACGTAATCAATTGTATTACATCCATCGGAGAAATGACATACCGGATTCGGAAGAGATTGCGAAGGGTATATACTGGGAGGTGATTTTAAGGCTTTGACGGAGATGTTGAAAGCCGGAAAGGTATTGAAGGCGAGATTCGTTTCTTTGCAGGGTATAGTGGCTGGACAGATAGCCAGTTGGAGAATGAACTGCAGGAGAATTCTTGGATGGTGGGGACAATTCCTACCGACACGCTGTTTACCATCCCGAACGAGGGATTATGGGAACAAGCCATGAGTTCTCTGGGGGAAGATACAAGCTGTGGGCGAATTTCCCGGAAGATCCGATTCTTAATTAATTGAAAATTGAGAATTGAAAGTTGAAAATGAAGAAGATTTAACGAGTTTAGAGGAGAAACGTTGGCCTTGTGTGGGTGGAATCTAAAATCTAAAAATCGTAAATCTAAAATATAAAAGGCAGGCCGTTCTATCGCTGTCGAGGGAGAGAGGAAAGTCCGGGCAACGCAGGGCATCGTGCTTCTTAATGGGAAGGTCTCCGGAGAGGGGACAGTAGTGTAACAGAAAATAACCGTTCCGTTCGCGGAATAAGGGTGAAAAGGTGAGGTAAGAGCCCACCGGTATCCCGGGTGATCCCGTACACCTCACGAGTTGCAAGACCATGTACACTGGCGCTTAGGTTTGCCCGACCGATGTCAGGGGTAGGTCGCTAGAGCTGCGGAGTGATCTGCGGAGTAGATAAATGATAGAAACCGCAAGGTACAGAACCCGGCTTACAGGCCTGCCTTTTTTTATTGAAAAATCAATTAATTTACGATTTATGATTCAGAAAACATTAGTATAGGGAGGAAATCACCTGATCTAAAATCATAAATCAGGAAATTAATAAAATCTATAACAATAATTAGGACGTGAAATCAATCAGAGAAATATTTAGAATTGGGTACGGGCCTTCTTCCAGTCACACGATGGGACCGGGACGTGCCGCACATTATTTTAAGGAAAAGAATCCGAATGCCGAACGCTACCGGGTGACCTTTGTACGGGAGTTTGGCCCTGACAGGAGTGGGACACGGAACGGATGTTGCCATCCAGAAGATGATCAATCGGCCGGACGACACGGAAATTATATGGGAGTCCACGAAATCCCTGCCCCATCATCCGAACGGGATGTTGTTCGAGGCTTTAAGAAACGGGGAAGTCGTGGATCGTTGGGAAGTATACAGTGTGGGAGGTGGCGCCCTGTGGGATGAACTGGGAACCTTCAAGGAGGAAGATGTCTATCCCGACACGAAAATGACGGATATACTGGAGTGGTGCAAGGCCGAGGGGCGCTCTTTCGTGGAGTACGTGGAACTGCACGAGGGACCGGAAATCTTCGACTATCTCGAAGAGGTTTGGAAAGTGATGGTTACAAGTATTCATAACGGCTTGGAAAACGAGGGTGTGTTACCCGGTAACCTGCGGTTGGCACGCAAGGCTTGTTCCTACCACGTGCGGGCCCAGCAATCGGCAGGTACCCTGCGCCATATGGGAATGGTATTTGCTGCCGCTTTGGCAGTTGCCGAAGAGAATGCGGCAGGAGGTAAGATCGTGACGGCTCCCACGTGCGGGTCGGCCGGGGTCGTACCTTCCGTGTTGTTTTTTTGAAACACGATCAGAGATTAGTGATAAACGAATTATAAAAGGTTTGGCCACGGCTGGATTGATTGGTAACATCGTGAAGACCAACGGTTCTATTTCCGGTGCCGAGGTAGGGATGTCAGGGAGAACTGGGAACGGCTTGCGCAATGGCAGCGGTGCGGCGGCCCAGATTTTGGGAGGTTCCCCGATGCAGATCGAGTACGCTGCGGAAATGGGATTCGAGCATAACTTAGGTTTGACGCGATCCCGTGGGCGGTTATGTGCAAATTCCCCTGCATCGAGCGAAATGCCTTTATCTCGCAGAAAGCGCGGGAGTGTGCAATCTATTCTTTGTTCTCGGATGGCCGGGCACAAGGTGTCTTTCGATGACGTGGTGGAGACCATGATGCAGACGGGTTGCGATATGCAGGCCAAGTATCGCGAGACAAGCCTCGGTGGTTTGGCCCGTATATACAGGGCTCCGTTGAAAAAATCATAGCGTTGAATCCGGTGCAGGCGAGCCGGAATGGTACATTAATTGTAACAACTAAGAATAGAAAATCGTAGATCTAAAGTTATACAAGGCTTATGGACAGGATTAAGTTAAAAGTTTTCGGGTTATCTTATCAGAGTATGTCACAAACCGGAGCATATGCGCTGATTCTGGCGGAAGAGAACGATGCCTTCCGCATCCCCATCATTATCGGGATCGCAGAGGCTCAATCCATTGCCATACAGATGGAACACCTGCACTCGCAACGTCCCTTGACGCATGATTTGATGAAGAGTCTGGCGGATAATCTGGAGTGGTTTGGAAGAGGTTTATATATATCGTTGGGAATCCGGTATCTTTTACTCTGAACTGCGTTTCAGGAATGGCGAGGAATTACTGAAGATTGATTCGCGTACTTCTGACGCCATCGCCTTGCCTTGCGCTATAATTGTCCGATTTACATCGCGGCCAGCGTGATTGCCAAGACAGCCATCCCGATCTCCGATTTGGCAGCGGGAGAATTTAGCGGGCAAAAGCCTGTTGAACCGGAGAAATCTGAAACAACCGAGTATAACTTCACGATAGAAGAATTAACCCGTTTACTGGATGAGGCCGTGAAGAACGAGGATTACGAGAGTGCCTCTCGCTTCAGGGATATGCTGAAAGCTAGGAAGGAGGAATAATATATAAAACATGAAAACAATGGATCGCATAAAACTTGACTACTCGAAGGTGTTATCGTTTGTAGGGGAAGAAGAGATCGCCGTGCAACGAGAAAAAGCAACAAAAGCTCTAAAGGGCTTGGAAGACGGAACTTGTAAAGGAGTGACTTTTTGGGTTGGCTCGATCTACCCGTTCACATCACGGATGATGAATTGGATCGTATTTCCGCTTGTGCCAACAAGTTAAGGGAGCAAACCGATGTTGTTGTCATCGTGGGTATCGGGGATCTTACTTGGGAGCCAAAGCGGTGATCGAGGCCATGTCCGGTAGTTTTGATGCTTATTCCGGTACGAAAGTTGTTTTCGCGGGAAATAACGTGGGCGAGGACTATCTATACGAGTTACAGGCGTTCCTCAAAGATAAGAAATTCGGTATATGTGTGATTTCCAAATCGGGAACCACGACCGAACCTGCCGTGGCTTTCCGTTTACTGAAAGATCAATTAATCGAGCAGGAGGGAATTACCGTGGCGAGGGAGAGAATTGTTGCCATTACCGACGAGAAAAAAGGAGCCTTGCGAACGATGTCGGACCGGGAAGGGTACGAGACTTTTGTTATTCCGGACAATGTCGGGGGACGCTACTCCGTGCTGACCCCCGTGGGATTGCTCCCCGTGGCTATTGCCGGTTTTGATGTCCGGGCTTTAGTCAAAGGGGCCGTGGATATGCGGGCGTATGGCAAGGAAAATGGGGCAGAGCTTTCCGCCACATACGCTGCCGTTCGGAATGCGCTCTACGAGAAGGGGTACGTGATCGAGATCACGGTGAACTTCAACCCGAAACTGCATTACGTTGCCGAATGGTGGAAGCAGCTTTACGGGGAAAGCGAGGGAAAAGAGAATAAGGGTATATTCCCCGCCAGCGTTGACTTCACGACAGATTTGCACTCCATGGGACAATACATACAGGAAGGACGTCGCAATCTGTTCGAGACAGTCCTTTCCATTGATAAAACGAAATACAGCTTGCAAGTGCCTTGCGATGCCCATGACCTTGATAAACTGAATTATCTGGCCGGGAAACGCGTTGATGAGGTAAACAAGATGGCTGAACTGGGAACCCAACTCGCCCACGTGGACGGTGGGGTACCGAATATCCGGGTCATTATCCCGGAACTGACGGAGTACTACTTGGGTCAACTATTCTATTTCTACGAGCTGGCTTGCGGCATCTCCGGCGGTATCCTCGGGGTGAACACCTTCGACCAGCCGGGCGTGGAGGCCTACAAGAACAATATGTTCATGCTGCTCGGTAAGCCGGGGTACGAGAGAAAATAAAAATGAACTGGCAATGCCAGTTCATTTTTTATTTGAACAAGGATTCTCTCTTCGTTCCTTCTTTCGGATGGCAAAAGTAAGGTACGTGTTATTCAATATATCTATGGTCAGTAATTTCCCGGAAAGTACGCCGGGTTTCTCCAGTATGATTTTAATTGCCTCGTTCGCTTGAAGGGAACCGACAATTCCCGGTAATGCCCCGATGACACCCAGCGGTTGCGAGAAATTCTCGATCTCGTCATTGTACTCGAAAAGATCCCGGTAAAGTGGGGCCGTTCTGGTAATTGAACACGGACACTTGCCCGCTGAACTCGCATATGCTGCCGTAAACGAACGGTTTTCCCAGCTTCACGCAAGCATCATTAATTAGGTAACGGGCGTGGAGATTATCTGTTGCGTCCATCACAATATCGTATTTGGAAATGATTTCCAGTGCGTTATCCAGTGATAACCGGGTAAAATATGGTGTAATCCGGGTGAATGGATTTAATTGTTTTAATTTCGTGGCGGCGACGGTGACTTTCGGGGTTCCCACGTGAGTCGTGTCGTATAATATTTGGCGTTGCAGGTTGGATTCCGAAACAACATCGTCGTCCATGATGCCGATATGGCCGACTCCTGCTGCCGTGAGGTAATATAGTATGGGTGAGCCTAATCCCCCGGCTCCTACGACTAGTATGCTCGTTTCTTTAATTTTTTTCTTGTCCTTGAATTCTAATGTCGTGTAGGATAATGTGTCGATTATAACGTTTTTGTTCTTGATTGGTTAGTGGCATTGGTAATTAAAATTCTAATTTGTTCTACTCCTGTTACTTGCTTTCGTTAATGTGTTGTTTGACAAATCGGTTGACGGTGCAGATGGATACTTTATATTTCTTGGCTATTTTCTTGTAAGGTACGCTGTTATCCATGAGTTCGATAATCTTCTCCTTGTTTTGTATCAACACGTTCAACTGCGGGCAACTGCCATACGGGCGCCCCAGTTTTTTTCCTCGGCCTTTCTTACCGCGAGAGCCTCTCTTGTCCGGCTGGATATAAGATTACGTTCGATTTCGCGACTAGCCCGAATGCGAATCCTAGGATTTTACTGTTCAGGTTATTCTCGAAAGTGTACCCTTCTTTCGTGCTATGAAGAACAATTTTACGTTGAATACAGGTATTGATGATATTCATGATGTCAATCAATGTCCTGCTCAATCGCGAAACTTCCGTGACGATAAGGCAATCACCTTCCTGCAAAGATTCCAGAAGGTCGCCTAGTTTTCGGTCATTACTATGTACTTTTCCACTGACAACGTCGTGATACCACTTGTCAATATCAAGTCCCCGGTGGGCTGCAAATTTCTTTGATCTCCTCCTGCTGGTTTTCCAAATGTTGTTTGTTTGTGCTGACTCGCAAATATGCAACTACCATAATTAAAATGATTTTAGAGTATTAAAAAGACAAACGTAACAAAAGGAGAAGAATATTTATTGTTTTTCAAAAGTTAAAAGAAGTTATCAAGCATATAATAATAAGGTTTGGCGGCTACCAAACCCTATTATTGTTAACTACATCCAAGCGTCCCAATCTTTCCACACGGGTTCATACCCTTGTGCCTTGATGGCCTCGACCATCTCTTTTGTGGGGTACGGTTATCGTTGATGGCAAATTGTTCCAGTTCCTTGTGGGGGGAACGACGTACCCGCCCGGCTCCGTGCTTGATCCGGCACTCATGGACGTGGCTCCTAGGTGCATCACGTGATCCCGGAACTCCCGGCTTTCCCGCGTGGATATGGAGATTTCAGCCTGCTGATCCAGCAAGCGGTAGGCGCATATCAGTTGCACCATCTGCTTGTCGTTGATCGGGTCTTTAGGCATGAAAGCCCCGGCGTGTGGCCTCAGGCGGGGAAGAGAGATCGAGTATTTGGAACGCCAGTAGGTCTTTTCCAGGTATTTCAAGTGCAGGGCCGTGAAGAACGAGTCGGTGCGCCAGTCTTCCAGACCGAGCAATGCCCCGATTCCCATTTTCTGTACCCCGGCCGTGCATGCCCTGTCGGGAGTTTCCAAACGGTAGCGGTAATTTGCCTTCCGTCCCTTGGGGTGGTACTTGGGATATTGTTGTTCGTTATACGTTTCTTGGTACACGCACACGAAGCTCAACCCGGCCTCGTGTAGCCGGGCGTAGTCGTCCGTGTCGAGAGGTTGCACTTCAAGGGCGATTTGCGAGAACTTGTCCCGTACCGCACGGATCACTTTCTCGTAGTAGTCCACCGTGGTCACGGCAGGCGCCTCGCCCGACACGAGCAGCAGGTGCTTGAATCCCCACCCGGTAATAACGTCGGTTTCCGCCTGTACCTCTTCGAGAGTAAGCATTTTCCGGTGAATATCGTTATCGTGGTTGAAACCGCAGTACACGCAGAAATTCGTGCAGTAATTGGACACGTACAAGGGAATGTACAACTGGATCGTGTTCCCGAATCTTTCCAGGGTCAGGCGGTTAGCTTCCACGGCCATGTCCTCCAGCAACGGTGTTGCCGCCGGGGAGATCAATGCCATAAAATCATCTAACGTGCGATGCGGGTTATTGATTGCCGCGATAGCATCGTTTTTCGACTTATCCATGATGTTCTGTTTCACATCGTCCCAGTCGTAGGTTTTCAAGGTATCGTAAAATGAAGTCATTCACTTGATGATTTAATAGTTTGTAAGGTTTATAAACCTTATGAACTCATTTAATCCAAAAATGCCGTTAACGGGGAGCTGGCCTGTGCGTGGCGGTATTGTTTGGCAAGTTTTGCCTCGAATGCCATACGTCCGGCCTCCACGGCCAGTTTAAATGCCCGTCCCATTTCTACCGGGTTAGGCGATACGGCAATAGCGGTATTCACCAGCACTGCGGCAGCACCCATTTCCATGGCGGCGGCGGCGTGGGAGGGGGCCCCGATTCCTGCATCCACGATTACCGGGACATTGCTCTGTTCAATGATGATCTCCAGCAGGTCGCGGGTCACCAGCCCTTTGTTCGTGCCGATCGGTGCGCCTAACGGCATTACGGTGGCGGCCCCGGCATTTTCAAGGTGTTTGCAAAGTACCGGATCGGCTTGAATGTAGGGTAATACCACGAAACCCAGTTTGGCCAATTCCTCGGTTGCTTTCAAGGTTTCAATAGGGTCGGGCAACAGGTACTTGGGATCGGGATGTATTTCCAGTTTCAGCCAGTTCGTGCCGAGAGCCTCTCTCGCCAGTTGCGCGGCGAACACGGCCTCTTTGGCGGTTCTCACGCCGGAAGTGTTGGGTAACAAGGTGATATGAGGTGCTTTCAGGTGAGCCAGAATATCATCGTCCTTACCGTCCATATTCACGCGTTTCAGTGCGACGGTTACGAGTTGTGATTCGGATGCCAGTATGGCATCTTCCATTAGTTGATTCGACGCGAATTTACCGGTTCCGGTAAATAAGCGCGAGGTAAATTCTTTGTCTGCTATTTTTAAAGCCATACTAATTTTAGATTTTAGATTTTAGATTGAACTCCTCCGTCAGCTTGTTCTGCCACCTCCTCTATACCCAGCGGAGGAGCTGGTTACTCTTCCCAAAGATGGTGAGTAACTCAACTCTCCCTCTGTTTATAGAGGGAGTACCCCGAAGGGGGGAGGGAGTTCTTTTATATTCAATTGTTCTACCGTTTCTCTCGTCTTTCCCGTTATATCCTCGCTGTTTTTCAGCAAGGAGGAGAGGGCGATGCCCGTTACTCCCGTGTTTAGTATCGGTTGAATGTCGTCCTCTCGGATACCTCCGATGGCGTGGACGGGGAGATAGATGCCCCTCTTTCCGGCAGGCCTCCATGATCTTCCGGTAACCTTCGAGACCGAGGACCGGGCTGAGGCGCTTTTTCGTCGAGGTGTATGTGAACGGTCCCAGACCGATGTAGTCTACCTGTTGACGAAAACGGGTCACCACGTCTTCAAACGTGTTACACGTTCCCCCGATGATCTTCGAGTAACCGAGAATCTGGCGGGCTTTAAGAGGATTCATGTCCTCTTTTCCCAAGTGTACCCCGTCGGCATCCAGTTCAAGGGCGATGTCCACGTTGTCATTGACAAGGAACAAGGCCCCGTGACGTTTGCAAATCTCTTTCACGGTGCGTCCGACACGGATAAACTCTTCCCGGTCAGCCTCTTTCATCCGTAGTTGCACCCAGCGACATCCCCCCTTGCACACGGCCTCCACCTGTTCGGGAATAGAAACCCCTTCCTTGTAGTCGGTGATGTATTGCAAGGGAATCCGGTACAAGTCAACTTCCGGGGCGGTGCTTTCCATGCGGTTATGCATCCCCAGGTTCGTGTCGTTGGAGCGGATAAATCCCGCCACGTAGTGCTGCCCTAGCCGACAAGCATCGGGAAGGGGATAGCCGAGCGTGAGATACGAGGCGATGGCCGAGGAAAGAACGCATCCCGTCCCGTGTTTCCCGTGTCTTGCCCGTGTCACCGAGAAGGTGTACATCTTGTCCGGGGTGACCAGTCGGTCGGAGGCCAGCGCCCCGTCATTATGACCGCCTTTCCAGAGGATATTGAGGTTCAGGCCGCGGGCCAGCGCTTGCAGGCTTTCCACGTCCGGGTGATTCCCGAAAAGTGTTTTCAGCTCGTCCGTGTTCGGGGTAATCAGGTATATCTCCTGAAGTATATCCTGCAACTGAGTTAGATTCTCCCCGTCATGGAACTGGAACCCGGCACTGGCTTTCAGTATCGGGTCCCAGATAATCCTTACCTTGGGGAGAGCCGTCCGGAGATAGTTCACCACTTGTTCCAGCGTGTTGAAACTTTCGATCAACCCGATTTTGACGTAAGCGGGGTTGAACTCCCGGAAGAGAACGTCGCATTGCCGGATGATCTCGTCCGGCGTGAGCCACTTCGTTCCGAGATACGTGTTTTGATTCTGGAAGGTGATAGAACTGCTCGTTCCAAGTCCATATACCCGGCAACTTTCGAACGTTTTGATGTCAGCCGTCACCCCGGCCCCGGAACTTTGGTCAAACCCGGCGATACTTAGCACCTCGTCGGGCAAGATGTTGGTGAAACGGTCGACGGCCTCCGACGGCTGTTCCCACACGTGTCCCAGCAGGCGACCCCGCGGAATCCCATTTTCCGACATTCCGCGACTTTTTCCGCGGTGATTCCTCCCCTAGGGCGATCACGGGTACGCGTCTCTTTTGCAAGTTTTCCTTCAGGTATTCCGGGGTGAAGGCCGACGGGTATCCGGGTTTGGAAATGCTGTCAAATACCGGGCTGAGAAAGACGTAGTTCGGCTCGAAAGGTAAGGCGTCAATTTCTTCGAAGGAGTGACACGACACGCTCACGTGGTGCGAGTCGATCCCGTCCAGTGAACGTCCGTACCTCGTTGTATTTCAAGTGAATCCTCTTAACCCGTACTCTTCTGCCAGTTCGAAGTGGTCGTGCAGGACGACACGTTCCCGGAAACGCGGTCGGATACCCCGGATGTAATGTTCCAGCGTGTCCCGGTCTGCTCCCGGCTTTCGCAGGTGCAGCAAGTGCAAGCCGCTTTCAAAGAGCTTGTTCACGATACGCTCTTCGTTAGGCAGGGTGCGGGGAGGGGTGATGATGATCAACATGGTTTGCATTATCTTTCATTTAATTTTTCCTCAACTTCTCGCTGGCACGCATGGAGCAGAAATGTTCCCCGCACATGGAGCAGAAATGAGCCTCTTTGTGTCCCTCGGCGGGTAATGTCTCGTCGTGGAAACGCAAGGCTTTTTTCAGAATCTAGTGCGAGATGGAACTGGTCTTTCCATCGGAACTCGAAGCGTGCCTTGCTCATGGCATAATCCCGGTAGTAAGCGGCGGGTGTCCCTTGGCAAGGTCGGCGGCATGGGCGGCGAGTTTGAAGGTAATCACGCCTTCTTTCACGTCGTCCCGGTTCGGCAGCCCGAGGTGTTCCTTCTGGGTCACGTAGCAGAGCATGGATGTCCCGAACCAGCCGATCATGGCACCACCGATGGCGGAGGTGATGTGGTCGTAACCGGGGGCGATGTCCGTCACGAGCGGTCCGAGGGTGTAGAACGGGGCTTCGTCACACCATTCCTGTTCCAGTCGCATATTTCCCGGATTTTCTGCATTGGCACGTGTCCCGGTCCCTCGATGATCACTTGCACGTCATGCTTGGAAGCCACCCGGGCCAGTTCTCCCAGCGTTTTCAACTCGGCAAGCTGTGCCTCGTCGTTCGAGTCGGCGATGCAACCGGGACGCAACCCGTCACCGATGGATACCCCGACGTCATATTTGGCGAGAATCTCGCAGATGTCCTCGAAATGCTCGTACAAGAAACTTTCCCGCTTGTGGGTCGTACACCAGTGTGCCATGATGGCTCCCCCGCGGGACACGATTCCCGTGAGGCGTTTCAGCGTCAGCGGCACGTGGTGCCAGCGCAGTCCGGCATGGATCGTGAAGTAGTCCACGCCTTGCTCGGCTTGCTCGATGAGCGTGTCGCGGTAAATCTCCCACGTGAGGTCTTCCACCTTGCCCCGCACCTTTTCCAGTGCTTGGTACAACGGCACGGTTCCCACGGCAGGTACGGGCGAGTTACGGATGATCCACTCGCGTGTCTCGTGGATGTTTTTCCCGGTCGACAGGTCCATGATCGTGTCGGCTCCCCAGCGGAAGGCCCACACGGCTTTTTCCACTTCCTCCGGAAATAGACGAGGTGATGGGGGAATTCCCGATGTTGGCGTTGATCTTCACGAGGAAGTTGCGCCCGATGATCATCGGCTCGCTCTCCGGGTGGTTGATATTCGCGGGGATGATGGCCCGCCCGGCGGCCACTTCCTGACGCACGAATTCCGGGGTGATATACTCCCGGGAAGTTCGCGCCCAGCGGCTCGCCTTTCTCTTTCTTGTAGGCCTCCCGGATCTTGTCGACCATCTGGTTCTCGCGGATGGCGATGTATTCCATTTCCGGGGTGATGATTCCCTGACGGGCGTAGTACATCTGCGACACTCGGTGTCCCGGGTTTCGCCACTCTCGGCGTGGTGTTCACGTGTTCGAAACGCAAGGCATCGAGCGAGCGATCATTTTGGCGCACCCGGCCGTACTCGGAACTCAGTCCTTCCAGTTTCACAGTGTTATTCCGGTCGGCAATCCATTGTTCCCGGATCTTGGGCAGTCCCTTGTGCAGGTCTACCGTGTAGTTCGGGTCCGTAAGGTCCCGATGTATCGTAAACCACGACAGGCTCGTTCTCGATCTTCGTCCCGTCCGTGTCAACCGTGGGGCGTGAGGTTAATCCGGCGCATTGGCACCTCGATGTCGAACATCTCGCCCTTCACGTAAATCTTTTCCGACCCGGGTAGCGGGCCGCTTTGAAATGGTAAATTCTTGGCTCATATCTTATTTAATTTACTAATTTTATCTTTCAACTTTTATTTTTCTTTCATCCTCCCTGTACCGCCTTGATGACGATAATCTTGCTGCCGTCTTGGAGCACGGTTTTTCCCCAGTCGGGACGGGGAATGACGTTAAAGTCCACGGCGATGGCGATGTTGCCCGTCGGGATAGCGTTGGCTGCCAGAACTTCGTGGAGTGTCGTGCCGGGGCGCATTCGAAGGATTTGTCGTTTATAAATACTTGCATAACCTTGATAGTTTAATCGTTTACTAACTTCATCAGGGTTGCTCTCTAAATTTAAAACGGAATTTGCACGTGTATTATAACTCTTTCCCTCCGCCGGCATTACCCGGATCAGGTTCATGGGTATAATCTCAGCCCGTTGTATTACCCTGCCTTCTCGCGGCAGGTAGAAGTATCGGGAAATCCCTCGCTTCTTAGGCACCCCTTCAGAATATTTCACGGCAAAGTTACGGATAAATTTTAATACCCAACGACAAGTATTAAAAAGTTGGAGATGCTACCCTTAATCCGTGACTTCATCGGCTGATAGATTTAATAAATGTTTTTTCATGTCCACGTGGCCGTTGGGACGGAAGGTGACCCCTTCGTTTTCGAGTAGCGTCCG
>VOFG01002822.1_pt1 | contig 19870 bp, 39 predicted proteins | sample 5384171 | NCBI WGS metagenome assembly VOFG01 (sample SAMN12384726, study PRJNA508395) | human gut metagenome | isolation source: healthy gut F | host: Homo sapiens
ACCAGCGCCAACATGACCGTTCTTACAATACTAGCAACTACTAAAGCTGTATGAATCTCATATTACAGCCACCCTTAACTTAACTTTCGTTACGTTTAATTGACACTACTTTTTCTTCTGGCTCATAACTGACTAGCATCAATACGTTTCTGTCTCATGTGTGCTCCTCCTTCTAAAATTCAACCCAGCTTCTCTGGCTGCATCGGCTAACACCTGAATTTTACCCTGGTAAAATGAAATCCGCCTCTATCGAATACAACGTGTTGATACCCTTTTGTCAATGCTTCTCGGCAATGACTTTTTCTAAATATGCTGCTGCATCAACGTTATTCGTTTTCTAGGTTTGCTTTACATCTTTCTGAAGAGTGGAAGCGGAAACCAGTGTATTTCGACTGTATCGTCAATAATTTGAGCATACATATGATTATTACTTCTGAACACAGCTAAACGTGGACGCTCTGTTGTACCAGATAAACGGTTACGTAATTTTCTGTGCTTGTTTACCATCAGCATATTTGATTCCTTTGCCCTTTTATATGGCTCAGGTCTTCTCTTATCTCTGATCTCAGCTGCGTACTGGCCAACTTTTTCTTTATCGATACCCTTAATGATGATCTTGTTATCCTGAACCTCTGACTCAAGTCCTTCTGGATCCTCCATCTCAACCGGATGAGAATATCCTAAGTTAAGAGTAAGTTTCTTTCCAGCCTTAGAAGCTCTGTAACCAACACCGTTAACCTCAAGAGTCTTTGTATAACCTTCAGTTACACCAACAACCATGTTGTGGATAAGTGTTCTTGTTAATCCATGTAAGGATTTCATTTTCTTCAAATCATTAGGTCTTGTAACTACTACTTCTTCACCCTCTAATTTGATATCCATCTCTGATGGAAGAGTTCTCTCAAGAGTACCCTTTTGGACCTTTTACAGTCACATGATTATTTTCTGCAATTTCAACTGTTACTCCAGCAGGAACTGCGATTGGCATTCTTCCTATACGTGACATGCCCGTACCTCCTATATTTTGATATTAGGTTAATAGTTATTTAGTATTTCTGACCTTGTGGTCAGGTTATACTTTAAGATGTTACTTGCTGTATCCCTACTATACATCATGGATGCATCGAATATGGATACTTAATAAATTATACTTAATATAAATTAAGATCTTTAGGGGCTACCAAACGAATGCTAAAACTTCGCCACCAACCTGAAGCTTTCTAGCCTCTTTATCAGTTACGATACCCTGGTTAGTTGAAAGAATAGCGATTCCAAGTCCACCAAGTACTGAAGGAATCTCATCCTTGCCTGCGTATACACGAAGACCCGGCTTAGAAATTCTCTTGATGCCTGTAATAACCTTCTCGTTCTTATCAGCACCATATTTTAATGTAACATGGATTGTCTTGATTTTTCCATCCTCAACATGTCGTATTTCTCGATGAATCCCTCATCTACAAGGATTCCAGCGATTGCTACTTTAATCTTAGAAGCTGGGATGTCTACTGTATCATGTTTTGCAGTATTTGCGTTACGAATTCTTGTAAGCATATCTGCGATTGGATCACTTGTCATCATCATAATGAACGATATCCTCCTTAAATATGTTTGTTAATATAGTTATTTATAAAAACAGCTGTTGCTGAAAGGAAGTTCTCTTCGCACTAAGCTCACACAGCGCATATGCGCTTGTGTTCACTAAGTTGCTTTCAGGCTTACCAGCTAGCTTTTTTTAACGCCTGGGATCTGTCCCTTGTATGCTAACTCACGGAAGCATACTCTGCAGATTCCGTATTTCTTTAAAACTGAATGTGGACGTCCACAAATTCTACAACGTGTATAAGCTCTTGTAGAGAACTTTGGTGCACGCTGCTGTTTGATTTTCATACTTGTCTTAGCCATTAGAATTCCTCCGATTATTTAGCGAATGGCATATTGAACTGTGCCAGTAACTCACGTGCCTCTTCGTCTGTCTTAGCTGTAGTAACGAAGATAATGTCCATACCACGAACCTTATCTACCTTATCATACTCGATCTCAGGGAAGATGATCTGCTCTTTAATTCCAAGGGCATAGTTTCCACGACCATCAAATGCGTTAGGGTTAACACCTCTGAAGTCACGTACACGAGGTAATGCTAAGTTGATGAGACGATCTGCAAACTCGTACATCTTCTCACCACGTAATGTAACCTTACATCCGATTGGCATTCCTTCTCTGATTTTAAAGTTAGCTATAGCATTCTTTGCTTTAGTTGTAACTGCTTTCTGTCCTGTGATGGCTTCCATATCCTTAACGGCTGCCTCAAGAACCTTAGCGTTTTCCTTAGCTTCACCAACACCCATGTTAACTACGATCTTGTCAAGCTTTGGAATTTCCATTGCGTTTTTGTATCCGAACTTTTTGATCATTGCGTCCTTGATCTCATTTTCGTACTGTTCTCTAAGTCTACTCAATGTCTTAATCCTCCTCTCTCCAATTAGTCGATAACCTTGCCTGTTGATTTAGCAAAGCGAACTTTCTTATCTCCATCCATCTTGAATCCTACACGAGTAGGCTTTCCGTCATGGATGAGCATTACGTTGGAAGCATCAATTGGAGCCTCCTGATGAACGATACCGCCCTGCTGATTTGACATACTTGGTTTTGTATGCTTAGTAACCATGTTGATTCCCTCAACAAGAAGTGTATTGTTCTTTGCGTTTACGGCAATTACCTTGCCCTCATTGTTGATATCTTTTCCAGCGATAACCTTAACAAGGTCGCCTTTTTTTGATTTTCATAGTTGCCATTGACGTTCCTCCTATAATACTTCCGGAGCCAGAGAAACAATCTTCATGAACTGTTTCTCACGAAGCTCACGAGCTACTGGTCCAAATATACGTGTTCCTTTTGGAGTTTTGTCATCTTTGATGATTACTGCTGCGTTCTCATCAAACTTTATATAAGATCCGTCTTTACGACGAGCACCTTTTACTGAACGAACTACTACGGCTTTAACTACATCGCCTTTTTAACAACACCGCCTGGTGTTGCATCTTTAACAGTAGCAACGATTACATCACCGATGTTCGCATATCTTCTGGTAGATCCACCCATAACGCGGATAACAAGTAACTCTTTAGCGCCAGTGTTATCAGCAACCTTGAGTCTGCTTTCCTGCTGTACCATGCTTGTAGCCTCCTTTTATTATTTTGCTCTTTCCATGATTTCTACAAGTCTCCACCTCTTATCTTTAGATAATGGTCTTGTTTCCATAACTCTGACGGTATCGCCGATCTTAGCATCGTTGTTCTCGTCATGAGCCTTTAATTTATAAGTCTTCTTAACGATCTTGTTGTAAAGAGGATGTCTTACGTTATCTCTTACAGCTACAACGATTGTCTTATCCATCTTATCGCTTACAACAACACCAACACGTGTTTTTCTAAGATTTCTTTCTTCCACGGTCTAAAATCTCCTTTCTGATAGGATAAACTATTCTGCAGCCTTTGCAGTGATAACAGTCTGAATTCTAGCAATATTCTTGCGAACCTCCTTGATTCTGGCTGTATTATCTAACTGGTTAGTTGCATTCTGGAATCTTAAATTGAAAAGTTCTTTTTAGCATCAACGAGCTGTGCCTGTAACTGCTCTACGCTCTGTGCCTGTAACTCTTTAACGTATGCACTAGTTTTCATTTGACTCACCGCCTTCTAAATCTGCACGAGAAACTACTTTACACTTGCAAGGTAATTTGTGTGTAGCAAGACGTAAAGCTTCTTTAGCTACGTCTTCCGGAACACCGGAGATTTCAAATAATACTCTACCTGGTTTAACTACAGCTACCCAATACTCAAGGGCACCCTTTCCTTTACCCATTCGAACACCCATAGGCTTATGAGTTACAGGTTTCTCTGGGAAAATCTTTATCCAAACTTTACCACCACGTTTGATGTAACGAGTCATAGCTACACGGGCAGCCTCAATCTGATTTGCTTTGATCCAGCATGGCTCAAGTGCTACAATACCGTACTCACCATAGGTGATCTTGTTTCCTCTTGTAGCTTTTCCTGCCATGGAACCACGGAACTGTTTACGATGTTTTACTCTCTTAGGCATTAACATAATTACTTAGCTCCTCCTTCCTTGTTTGCTTTTGTAGGAAGTACCTCGCCTTTGTAGATCCAAACCTTAACACCTACTTTACCGTAAGTTGTATCTGCCTCAGCGAATCCACAATCGATATCTGCTCTGATTGTCTGGAGTGGAGTAGTTCCATCATTGTATGTCTCTGTACGAGCCATATCTGCTCCTCCAAGACGACCTGAACATGTTGTCTTAATTCCTTTAACGCCGGCCTTCATAGCTCTTCCCATGCAAGACTTCATTGCTCTACGGAATGAAACACGGTTCTCAAGCTGTAAAGCGATGTTCTCAGCAACAAGCTGTGCATCCTTGTCCGGTCTCTTTACTTCTTTGATATCAACAACTAATTTCTTGTCTGTAAGCTTCTGAACTTCAGCCTTGATCTTCTCGATCTCAGCGCCGCCCTTACCGATTACAACACCTGGCTTAGCTGTGTAAATGATAACCTTCACACGATCTGATGCTCTTTCGATCTCAATCTTAGAAACACCAGCTGCGTATAATTTTTTCTTCAGAAATGTTCTGATATTGTAATCTTCTACTAAGTAATCAGCGAAATCTCCATCTGCATACCATTTAGAATCCCAATCTTTGATAACGCCGACTCTTAATCCATGAGGATTAACCTTCTGTCCCATGATTGCCTCCTATCTTTCATCGAGCACGATTGTAATGTGGCTCATTCTCTTTTCGATTCTATAAGCTCTACCCTGTGCACGAGGATGAATTCTCTTCATTGTTGGTCCCTTATTTGCAAAACACTCTGCAACGTAAAGGTTCTCTGCCTTATAGTTCTTTTCCGGATAATTATTTTCTGCGTTAGCGATTGCTGACTCTAATAATTTCTTTACTAAGCTTGAAGCATATCTAGGATTGTATGTTACGATTGCAAGTGCTTCGTTAACACTCTTTCCACGAATTGCATCTAATACGAAGCAAGCCTTCTGTACTGACACTCTAGCATAAGATAACTTAGCTGAAGGTCTTGTGTCCTTTACTTCGTTTCTCTCTCTCTTGATCTGGGATCTATGTCCTTTTGCCATGGATGAAACCTCCTTCCACTAAATTTTATCTCACGCCTGATTTCTTTTCGTCTTTTCCATGTCCTCTGTAAGTTCTTGTTGCAACGAACTCACCGAGCTTATGTCCAACCATGTCCTCTGTAACATATACCGGTACATGCTTTCTTCCGTCATGAACAGCGATTGTGTGACCTACGAACTGTGGGAAGATGGTAGAACGGCGGGACCATGTCTTAATTACGGACTTGTCTCCGGCTTTGCTCATAGCATCTACTTTTTTCAGTAAGCTCTCATCTGCAAATGGTCCTTTTTTAAGTGAACGAGCCATTTCATAAACCTCCTAATTATTTGATATCTCTACCGTCTCTTCTTCTTACGATAAGCTTGTTAGAAGACTTGTTCTTCTTTCTGGTCTTTAAGCCAAGTGCAGGTTTGCCCCATGGAGTACATGGTCCTGGACGTCCTACAGGTGCCTTACCTTCACCACCACCGTGTGGATGGTCATTAGGGTTCATAACAGAACCACGAACTGTTGGGCGGATACCCATGTGACGCTTACGTCCAGCCTTACCAATATTTACGAGGTTGTGGTCACCGTTTCCGATAACACCGATTGTTGCTCTACACTGAATTGGAACCATTCTCATCTCTCCTGAAGGAAGACGAAGTGTTGCATATTTGCCTTCTTTAGCCATAAGCTGTGCGCTAAGTCCTGCTGAACGAACAAGCTGTCCGCCCTTTCCAGGAAGAAGCTCGATGTTGTGAATCTGTGTACCAACCGGAATATTCTCAAGTGGTAAACAGTTTCCAACTCTTACCTCAGCCTGAGCACCGCTCATAACCTTCATTCCGTCTGTAAGTCCTGCTGGAGCAAGAATATATGATTTCTCACCATCTGCATAGCAGATAAGTGCGATGTTTGCTGTTCTGTTCGGATCGTACTCAATACCAACAACCTTTGCCGGAATTCCGTCTTTGCTGTTTCTCTTGCAGTCGATGACTCTGTATTTTCTTCTGTTTCCACCGCCCTGGTGTCTAACTGTGATTTTACCCTGATTGTTACGACCAGCGTTCTTCTTTAAAGAAGTAACAAGTGACTTCTCAGGAGTTGTCTTTGTAATCTCTGAGAAATCTGAACCAGTCATATGTCTTCTAGAAGGTGTATATGGGTTAAATGTCTTAATTCCCATTTTGTTTCTCCTTTCGATATGTTTTCATTATCGCGTCTTTTCTGACGCATATCATTTTCGAAGTTGCTTTCGACCTCGGTCTACAGTCCTGCGAAGATCTCGATATCTTTGCTGTCTGCTGTAAGCTGTACGATAGCCTTCTTTGTCTTAGCAGTCTTTCCTGTTACCATTCCACGACGCTTGTTCTTGCCTTCGCAGTTCATTGTGTTAACTTTGGCAACCTTTGTTCCCTCGAACATTTTCTCAACTGCTTCCTTGATCATGGACTTGTTTGCTTCCGGGTGAACTAAGAATGTATACTTCTTCTCAGCCATTGCTGCCATGCTCTTCTCTGTTACTACTGGTTTGAGGATTACATCATAATACTGTACGTTAGCCATTATGCATACACCTCCTCGATTGTTGCTACAGCAGCCTTTGTAACTACTACTGTGTCATATTTTAATACATCGAATACGTTCAGCTCATTTGTCTGAGTTGTCTTAACTGTCGGAATGTTTGCTGCAGAAGCGATAACCTTCTCGTCCATATCATTTAATACAACGAGTGCCTTCTCAACATTGAGGTTCTTTAATACTTCTACGAATTTCTTTGTCTTAATCTCATCAAGCTTAAGCTCATCTACTACAACGAACTTGTTCTCAGCAACTCTTGAAGTAAGTGCAGACTTTAATGCTACTCTCTTCTCTTTCTTGTTGAGCTTGAAAGAATAATCTCTAGGAGTAGGAGCGAATACAACTCCACCACCTGTCCACTGTGGAGATCTTGTAGAACCCTGACGTGCATGTCCTGTTCCCTTCTGTCTCCATGGTTTTCTTCCGCCACCGCGAACTTCAGAACGTGTCTTAGCCTTCTGTGTTCCCTGACGATTATTTGCAAGCTGCTGAAGCACAGCCATATGAACTAAATGCTCATTAATTTCTACGCCGAAAATGGAATCGTTTAATTCGATAGAATCAACTTCTTTACCTTCCATATTATAAACAGCTACTTTAGCCATCGTAAAGTTCCTCCTTTCTTACTTTGCACTATTTACCAGATTTTGTAGTCTCTTTTACTGTAATGAGAGCTTTCTTAGCTCCTGGAACTGCGCCCTTGATCAGCAGTAAGTTGTTCTCTGCGTCAACTCTTACAACTTCAAGATTCTGAGTTGTAACTTTTACGCTACCCATGTGTCCAGGCATTCCTTTTCCCTTGAATACCTTACTGGGTGAAGAACAAGCACCGTTAGAACCCTGATGACGATGGAATTTAGAACCATGAGCCATTGGTCCTCTGTGCTGACCTAATCTCTTGATAGCACCCTGGAAACCTTTACCTTTTGAAATAGCAGTTACATCAACCTTGTCACCCTCTGCGAAGATGTCAGCCTTGATCTCATCTGCTAAATTGTACTCATCTGCGTTTTCGAATTTGAACTCGCGAACGAATCTCTTTCCTGAAACACCTGCTTTTTGAAGTGTCCCATCTGAGCCTTGTTAACACCATGTCTGTGTGCTACGCTCTTTTTACCGTTGGCATCTTTCTCAACGACTTTTCTTTCTTGTCGCCGAAGCCAACCTGAACTGCGCTGTAACCGTCATTCTCAACAGTTTTGATCTGTGTTACAGAACAAGGACCTGCTTGCAATACAGTTACAGGTACTAATACACCATCTGCATTGAAGATCTGTGTCATTCCGACTTTTGTTGCTAAAATCGCTTTCTTCATTGTTTAACCTCCTGTTTTCTACAGCGGAACGCCTCTTGCCTGTCAACCCAGCCCGCGAAGAATTAGCCGGAACAAGTAGCGGAACCGTTCATCCTAGAGCAGCCTACTAGATCGTTATGCTTTCGCACTGTATCTTCTATATAAACCATTCGGGGATATACTAATTAATTGTTGAAGCTTATTTCTGCTTCATTTTGATATCAATGTAAACACCAGCTGGCATTTCAATCCTTGATAAAGACTCTGTTGTCTTCTGTGTTGGATTGATGATATCGATAAGTCTCTTATGAGTTCTCTGCTCGAACTGTTCACGGGAATCTTTGTACTTGTGAGTAGCTCTAAGAATTGTAACTACTTCCTTCTTAGTAGGAAGAGGTACCGGTCCGCTCACCTGTGATCCGTTCTTCTTTACAGTCTCGATGATTTTCTTTGCGCTTGAATCTACTAACTCGTGATCATACGCCTTGAGAGTGATTCTCATTACTTGACTTGCCATAAAAAAAGTCGCCTCCTTTTCGCACTTGTAAATTCAGTACGACAAGCGGTGACTGTACACTTCTCCGTGTGTGTCCTGTGGACTTTCACACGTTGTTTCTAGTGGTGATCCTTCTTATGGCGGTGCTTTCTTTGCATGCCCTGATTGTGGTGAATTGAAATTCGTTCCTTTCCGCTGTAAGTCTCGTTTTTGTCCTTCCTGCGGAAACATGTATAATCAAAAACGTTCTTTTCACATGTCTTGTAAACTGGTCAACTGTGTTCATCGACATTGTGTCTTTACTATTCCTGAAGAACTGCGTATTTATTTCCTTAATGACAGATCTCTTTTTAAATTGTCTCTTTCATTCTGTCAGAGATGTTGTTCTTCGTATGTTTCACAAACAAAACAAAGCTGAACTTTTCACCCCTGGATTTATTCTGGTTCTTCATACTTTCGGGCGTGACTTGAAATGGAATCCTCACATTCATGCTCTTATCTCTGAAGGTGGTGCTGGTAATCATACTGTCTGGCGTCCTTGCACACACTTTGATTTCCGTTTCCTTCGCAATTCCTTCCGAAAAGTTCTTCTCGACCAGTTAACTAATAAGATTGGTAAATCTTTTTGTAAAGTTAAAAACGAAATGTATAGCAAACATGCCGAAGGATTCTATGTTCGTGCCAAGCCTAATCATTGTAAACCTGATGTTACTATTAAATACATCAGCCGATACCTCGGCAGACCTGTTATTGCCACATCGCGTATTGATACTTATGACGGTGAAAACGTAACCTTTCATTACACCAGACACGAAGATAATCAGACTATCACCGAATGTATCCCTGCACTTGATTTCATAAAAAGACTAATTGTCCATATCCCCGAAAAACATTTCAAAATGCTTCGCTACTATGGGATATATGCAAAACATCATAAGCAGGAATCAAAACTTCACAAATGTATTTCATCTGAAAAGCACAGATACCTTTGTAAGTTTTATAACTGGCAGAACATGATTCTTCTGACTTTTGGATATGACCCTCTCAAATGTCCTAAATGTGGCAAATCCATGTTTGCGTTTGAAGTTTATTACAAAAAAAACTGCACTATTTGAACAATACCGAAAGGTCATGGGATATGGATGAAGCCATACTCATAATATTTTTCTCAATCGTCAAATAGTGCAGACCACACAAAACAAAAAATTTCATAATCAAAGTCATCGCGAAGTTAGAACCCAACCCTCGCTCTTTTGTTATGCCATTTTTTATTCATCATTCATTATACCCTATATTTTCAGATTTGAGAACTGGATGTTTTTTTGGAGCACAATGTAAGTCTGAACTCCGCAATTCTTCCACCGCTCAACAATGGTTGCACTGTCCACAAAGCCCGCTTCTGACATATACAGACCTCAATGCTGTCGGTCCGGATGTTTTTTATTGTAAGTCTGGCTTCCACCACTCAACAAGCAAGCAGACCTTTTGTGTCCAGTAAAACAAAGCACGTCAATATTCATTTTCTGAACATCAATCGGAAATACTCCGCCGTCTGAGATGCATCTACGATCAAAGAACTCCGTGTCTATGTGCCATCTCACCGACAGCTGCAACATCCACATAATTTCCTGTAAGATTGGAACCATTGGTACATACTATAGCTTTTGTCTTTGGTGTGATTGCAGCTTCCATATCTTCCAGGGAAAATTTCCCTGCTTGTCTGCTTTATAATCGTAAGCTTCGCGCCTCTTTCTTCCATCTCATAGAGTGGTCGAAGCACAGAGTTATGCTCCAGCATGGTTGTGATCACATGGTCTCCCGGTTCAATCAATCCTTTAATCGCAATATTCAGACTCTCTGTCGAATTCATTGTAAACACAATCTGCTTCGATTTTCTGCCCCAAATAATTTTGCAAGCCTTTCTCTCGTATCATAAATAATTCTTGATGCACTTAAAGACGCCTCATTCGCACCACGTCCGGCATTTCCCATAGAACTCATAGCTGCGACTACCGCATCGATCACCGTCTTCTGGTTTATGCATAGTCGTTGCCGCATTATCCATATATCACGCTAATATCCCCTTTCGTCGCTTCTATATATTTATTGTATGATGCCAGGGTCCCAACATCATTGTACAAACTTAATTTATTCTATCTCTTTCTTTAAACAAGTCACTGATATATTTCATAGTCATTTATATATTTCATAGTCACTTATATGTTCCGTAACCACTATTCTATGTCATATACTTCCTTTTTACGATCCGAATAAAACGGTCTGCCGATCTTGTCATCTGATAATTTTTATTATAGACCAGATTGATATCTCGTCCTTCATCAGCGCCCGAATCGGGAATATGCAGTGCCATCTTCATCCTCAGCCGCCAGTCTGGAAAGAACCGTAATCCTATGCCTTGTTTTACAGACTTTTAATTGTCTCCTGATTCGCAATGCTCGCCACAATATCCAAAGTCTCCATGGATATTCCAGCATTTTTCAACTGTTTTTCCGCCTCTTTTCTAGTACCTGATCCTTCTTCACGTAAAATCAGCGGTTTCCTTTGATCCAGTCAATGTCATCACGATTCTGTTCTTTCAGTATTCTATATTCCGGTGTATCCGAGTGATCACAGCCAGTTCGTCCTTATAGAAAGTTGCATGTACTTACAGTTTTTCTCAAGTACAGTACCTGTAAAAGTTTGACATCGGTTCATGTGATCCACAACCTGTGTGTAACCACTTCACTACTATCGGTTTCCAATCTTAATCTGCTCTTTGGATAACGTTCTCTGTAACACATCAATACTTTCGGCAGAAGATACTGCGCAGGTATTGTTGACGCAATTGTGATAAAATGTTTTCCATCATCACTATCCATATAAAACCGTTCTTCTATCGCCTTTTCAAGATCTGTGATCTGTTTCGCATAACGGTACAGATCTTTTCCGTCATCTGACAGGCTTACTTCTTTTGTATTTCTTATAAAATAACCGTACATTCAATTCTTCTTTTCCAGGGAGGAAATATGCGCACTGATTGTCGGCTGTGTCAGGAAAAGTTCTTTGGCGGCCTTCGAAAAGTCGCTTTCAGATACCTGCACAAAAAGCCTCTAATTGTTTCAAGTTCATTAGTATGCTACCCTTTCACTTTCCGTCTGACTTTCTTGGTAACTTTGATACTGTCCATATATTCCAAAATTGGTTTCGCACTCTTCGGCTGGTCGCAAATATATCTCGCACCTGAGCAATAGTAATAACCGGATCTTTCCGCTAATTTCTCCCTGAATAATATTCTTTGCTTCTTCCATATTCCGTCAGTGTATACATATCTTCTGCGATTTTTACTACTTTACCTCGACCAGCAATACATTCAGGATATCATCAGCCATTGCTCTTTGAGTCTTTCCAAAGTCAATCTCTGAATATTTTGCAAAGTCATATTTCGCGCACTTTCAAATGTACCAAGTACGGTCTTTTGCTATCTTGTTATACGTCTCATCTTTCTTTATTTCAAACTGAGGTGTGCACAAAAATTCTCCGACACGTTTCACATATCCCTCAGTTTCCCAACAGCTCAATGACTTTATCAAACACATTCGGTTTCATTCCCTTAAATGTGTCATCTGCACTTCCGCTTTCTTCATTCCATAACGATACGGATTCTCTTTTTTTCATAAGATTCCAGACTCTTCACAATCGCCTGTACTGCTCCACGTTTTGAATCCGCATGCCATGTAAATGTATCTTTTTTCATCGGGAATACATAAATCTGGCCATTCTCTTTTAATTCTTCTATATCCTGGTTTACCTCATCCATGGACAATGCCGTCAGCTTTGCAAGTTCTGCCAGAAGTGATCATTGTGTCTCCATGTTCTTTTATATGAAGTTCAATTACATCCGCTGAAGAACCGGATTCTTTCTCTTAAGTTCTTCAATCACATCTTGTTGAAAACGTCTCTTCACACCCCGGATTTGGTTCAAGAATCACGCCTCCCCCAATCGTCTCCATCGGAGAATAAAACGGACCAAAACTTATCGCCTCTGCGTACTGCAATTTTTCATCTTCCAGGCGAAGTTGAACATATCCACTCACCTGGTCCGATCTCTTCTTTATCAAGCAGTACTGCACGGCATAAAATTTCACTCGTTCCTGTAAACAGATGTAATCTCGTATGATTCGTCAATACCCGCATAGAGGAATCCAGTATATTCATCTTCACATCCAGCAGGTCTGTATTTTTCATTTACGGCGGTGCCAGCACACAACCTCGCTGAATTTCTTTTTTTCTTAACATTAGACAGATTAATTGCCACACGTTGTCCCGCATAACACTCTTTTTTATCCTGACCATGCACCTGAATACTGCGGATCTTGCACTCTTTGCCAATCGGATACATTTCCAGAGTATCTTCTTTACGGATCGTACCAGACACAAGAGTTCCGGTAATAATCGTGCCAAACCGGACAATGTAAATGCCCGGTCAATCGGAAGTCTTGGAATTGTATTCACATCTTTAGCTACAACTTCATCACTTGTCATATGCCCGATCACCTGAATCAGTTCTTCCAGTCCCTGACCTGGTTGCAAGAGACACCTTACATTACCGGTGCTTTTTCCAGAAATGTGCCTTTTAATTCTTCACGCACTTCCTCTTCCACCAGTTCCAGCCATTCTTCATCTACAATATCGCATTTATTCAGGACAATAATACTCTTTTTCAATCCCCAGAAGATGTAAGATATCCATATGTTCTCTTGGTCTGCAGATAATTCCTTCATCCGCCGGCAATAACAAGAAGTACCAGATCCATTCCTACAACTCCGGCTACCATATTGTTGATAAATCTCATGTCCAGGAACATCGATAATTCCCGCACGGTCTCACTTGGAAGATCAAATATGTGAATCCAAGATCTATGGTGATTTCTCTTCTGTTCTTCTTCCCAGCGGTCTGTATTTCTTCCCAAGAGCTTTGATCAAAGTTGTCTTTCCATGATCGATATGTCCGGCTGTACCAATGATAATATTCTTCATCTATACTCCTAATCGTCTCTATAAAGACTTGTTTCCTTCTAATATATCCATCTCTTTTAACTGCTTTTTACAACAAGTGTCATCGCGTCTTTATCCAATGTTCTCACATCCAAAAGAATCGTATCATTTACCGTTCTTGAATGATTGAACAGGCAAATGTCTCATACGTTCTTCCAGTTCCGGAACACTGATCTTTTCGGATGGATCGCAACTGCAGCACTTGGAATTCGTTCCAGCGGAAGAGATCCTCCGCCAATCTGAGATTCACAATCCACAACTTCATAAGTTTGCAGGCAGCTTTGCTCTCTGAAGATACGCTTAAATGTCTTTTGCTTCTGCAACCGTCTCGTCATAAGACTTTGTAATCATCTTAAGTACCGGAATATTCTGGATCGCATTTTCCTCAGACAGATATTCCTGAAGTACCAGTTCAATGCTGTTGCTGTAAATTTGTCAATTGAAGAGCACGGGTAAGCTGGTTCTTTTTTCATCATATCGATATATTTTTTCACCGATAATAATTTCCATTGCGGACCCCAAGCAACTTTTTATCGTCGCTGAAGCACACCCATCTGCTCCTTTTCTGATGGAATCCTGAACAGTAGGTTCATAAGTAATCCCCATATTTGCTAAGATTGATCAGAACACCACTTCCCAGATCTTCAATGACCGGAATATCATGTTCTTTCAATCGGAATCAATTCATCAATTCCTACTGTATCTGTAAATCCTACGATTCGATAATTACTTGTATGAACTTTCAGAAGCGCCTTTGTCTCTTCTGTAATTGCGCTCTCATAATCATCATAATGTATCTTGTTAGTCGTTCCGACTTCTACCAGTGTTGCTCCACTTTGTTCCATAACATCCGGAACCCGGAATTTTCCACCGATTTCAACAAGCTCACCGCGGGACAACGACTTCGCCTCCTTTTGCAAGGGAACTTAAAATAAGCATAACAGCTGCCGTTATTATTTACCGCCATTGCGCCTCTGCACCTGTAATCTTACAGAGCAGTTTTTCAAAATGTGAATATCTCTCTCCGCGTCTTCCGGCTTCCAGATTGTATTCCAGATTAGAATATCCCGTTTGCAATCTGAGCGATCCGATTCATGTGTTTCTGGCTAATCGGTGCTCGTCAAGGTTCGTATGAAGAATCGTTCCTGTGCCATTGATGACTGAACGCATATTCGGTGTATGCATGGCAGTTACTGTTCTTCGAACATTCATATTCAGATTCCCAATCTGTTCTTTTGCCTTTTCCTCATCCTCGCATGTTCCGATATATTTTCTAAGTGCATCCATCTCCAAATGAATCGATTCCACTACCGTATCCCGGCTGTATGTTTCAATCAGCCCCTGAATCTCCGGGGTCTTCAGCAATACATCCACTTTCGAATGTCTGCGGTATAACATATTCTTATTCATAACTTCTTTGTTCCCCTTCTTATTCTTTTGTTCGTCTGACTAATACAGACGAATCAGCTTATCGCTTTCTTCTCTGCCACTTTTCCAATAATAGAAACCTTAGTATCCATATGTGCCGCGCATGAAAATCTGCAAGCATCTCCTGAAGATTCTCCCGGTGCCACACTCATTAACAATCCACCTGACGTCTGTGGATCATACAAGATCCAGATAGAAATCTTTCCACATGTCCAACCTCGACTGATCGATAGAATATCCGCGGTTCTTGTATGCCCCCGCCGGAACAAGTCCCATCTTCGCATATTCAATTGCGTCTGCAAAATATTCGATATCACGGACATTGATCTCGAAGGTTACTTCACTGGCAGATGCCATCTCTACACAGTGTCCTAAAAGTCCAAATCCTGTAATATCTGTACATGCAGATACGTCGAATTTCTCAACTACTTGTTTTCCAAGTTTATTCAATGACGCCATGACCGTCTCCGCTTCACGGATTGCGGAAGGTGATGCCATATCAGCTTTGATCGCTGTATTTTACCACACCGCCTGATCTGTTTTGTCAATACAAGAATATCTCCCGGTCTGCATCCATAGTTCTTGAATATCTTGTCAGGATGTACAAAACCAGACACGCACAATCCATACTTCGGCTCATCGTCCTGTACAGAATGTCCGCCTACCAGCACTGCTCCTGCTTCTTTTACTTTTATCTGCACCACCAGCCAGTATATCACCAAGGATTGCCGGATCCAGACAATTGGGAATCCAACAATATTCAGTGCAACCGCCGGTTCCCCACCCATAGCCCATACATCACTCAATGAATTGGCCGCGGCGATTTGTCCGAACATATAAGGATCATCAACAATCGGAGTGAAAAAATCTACCGTTTGAATCATCGCGATATCGTCAGTGACTTTATAGATGGCAGCATCATCGGACGTCTCAATCCCTACTATTAACTTATCATCCTGGAATATTTGGCAGCTTACTCAGAACCTGAGCAAGGGTCTCCGGACCTATTTTGGCCGCTCACCCCTGAAGTCTTGCTTAAGCTAGTCAACTTGACATTTGTTTTCATTTTTCTTAATTCCTCCTCAATGTTGAATAAATAATTATATATGAATAAAAGGAGCTTTCCATTCAGTCACAACAGAAGGCTCCTCTTTTCATCTCAATCCGGTAATTCCAGAGCTGTCCCCAAGACAGCATCTGGCACGCCCTTCGCGTGCTCATCTTATGGTTTAATGATCTTAGTTGCTTTTGCCTGTGTCTCAACAATGCTGTACATATTGGTCACAGATCCTACTGCAAGCTTCTCCTTAATTCCATAATAATCCAGACAAGTTCCACATGTCATAATCTCTACTCCCTGTGCTTCCAGAGATTTCAGATCTTCTAATGAATCAGATCCTTCAGTTGTAAGTGTTGCTCCTCCATTATAGAAAAGCATAGTCTTTGGTAATTTATCAAGCTGAGTTACAGCAAAAATAAATCCCTTTGATCAGGACTTTACCAAGTTCATCGTTACCTGTACCCATGCGGTCAGAGCTTATTACAACAACTGTATTGTCGTCCTGCGCATCATCCTCTGCCGCCGGTGCTCCTTCCATCTCGATTGTAACAACATATTCTTTCTCAGCTTTCTGCTCAGATGTAACTTTTCCTCCGGCACTTGTAGCCATCTTTGTCACATTCTGTACGGCAATCTCGTTATCAACTAATACTTCGATTGTCTCCGGTCCTGTAATTGCATCCATTGCTTTTTTTGTCTTGATAACCGGAATCGGGCAGTTATCTCCCATTGCGTTAACTGTAATCATTGTATATTTCCACCTTTCTTTTTATTTAAATATACCATTTCTTACGCACACTATAGATACATACTATCACTTCTAGCTGGAAAGGTAAATGGTATTTTTATACTATTTTGGACTTTTTTTGTCGTTATTCTGGACTTCCAGGACACGATAGCCACCCTGAACATAATATGCCGGCTTCATCTGTCCCTTTTTGAACTCTGTCAGGAATTCATCCATCGTTCTGACCTCATTTGGAAAATATGTCGCACACACACCGACTTTTTCCGGCACATGACAGTCACTGGAACCAAGTGTAAAATATCCATACTGCCTTGCATATGCCGCTGCTTTCATACATGCTGCAAAAGATGTGCTTCCATTGAGCACCTCCACACCATCCAGGCCGTGTACCAAAGCCAGATTCTCCTCCAGGCCACGGTTATTATTGCGGAATGGATGCGCTGCAAAACAAACGCCTCCCCTGTGCTTTTACAAGATCTATAAAATCCTGTGCCAGGATTCGCTCTTTTTCAGGTAATCTTCAATTCCAAATGCGACAATGTCTCCCTGAAGAGAATAAAACTCAATCCCAACAAAAATCGGGAAGCCTGTCCTCGCTGTATATTCTGCTGCATAGTCCTTAAGCCCCATACTGTCATGATCCGTAATGCAAAGCGCCCCAAGCCCTTTCTCCTTACCGATCCGAACCATCTCTTCCAGCTTCAGGAAGCTGTCTGGTGAATATGTCATTTCGTGCATGTGTGTGTCAATAAACATAATTTCTCCCTCCTCTTTATATTATAAGAAGATTCTCGCACATCTTCAAATTGACTTTTATAATAGTTGTCCGTTTATATAGAAAATATCTATAATTGAAAATGTGCTGTGCCTATGCTACACTTATGATACTGAGTTTTTGTGCAAAATAGCACTGTACTTCAGTCTGAACGGTAAAATCCGTAAAATATCCAATGATTTTCTATATAAATTTTAAAGGAGTTTTATTATGTGGATTGCAGATAAATGGAAAGATTATGAAGTCATCGACTGCAGCGGCGGCGAGAAGCTGGAACGCTGGGGTGATTACACACTGGTACGCCCGGACCCGCAGGTCATCTGGGATACCCCAAAAAAGAAAAAGGCTGGAAGCATATGAACGGTCACTACCACCGCAGCAAAAAAAAGGCGGCGGTGAATGGGAGTTTTTTGATTTACCAGAACAGTGGCAAATTCACTATGGTGAGCTGACATTCAATTTAAAACCATTCAGCTTCAAACATACCGGTCTGTTCCCGGAACAGGCAGCAAACTGGGACTGGTTTGGTGAGAAGATCCAGAAAGCCGGACGCCCGATCAAAGTTCTGAACCTGTTTGCCCTACACCGGCGGAGCTACACTTGCAGCAGCCGCTGCCGGCGCACATGTCACTCACGTGGACGCTTCCAAAGGTATGGTAGCTGGGCGAAGGAGAATGCCGCATCATCCGGATTGTCCGATAAACCAATCCGCTGGATCGTGGATGACTGTGTAAAATTTTGTAGAGAGAGAGATCCGCCGTGGCAATCATTATGATGCTATCATTATGGATCCGCCGTCTTACGGCCGCGGACCAAAAGGTGAGATTTGGAAAATCGAGGATGCCATTCATCCACTTATTAAGCTGTGTACTCAGATTCTTTCTGAGGATCCACTTTTCTTCCTGATCAACTCCTATACAACAGGGCTTGCTCCTGCCGTATTAACTTACATGCTCGGAACAGAGTTAAAATCCTTCCATGGACATGTAGACTCTCAGGAAATCGGTCTTCCGGTCACAAGCTCCGGACTGATCCTTCCATGTGGAGCTTCGGGACGCTGGGAAGCAGATCATTAATTATCTTAATACACTTAAGCTGTCTGAATTACCAATTCAGGAAATATATTAAAAAAAGTATACAATTACATGAAAAGGCTGCAGAAATAGATGTAGATTAAAAACATTTATTTTCTGCAGTCTTTTATTATCATGACATCCTTATATTTTCTTGCAGAAAAACATATCTCGGAAGTCCGCCGTATTTCAGGTCCTTGGCCACAATCTCATACCCGAGTTTTCGGAAATTATTCACACTGTACACATTTTCCGGATGAGCAGTCCCCATAAGCCAGTGATACCCTAAGAATTTCAAATGTTCTTCCGCTGTTTTCATCAGTTCTTTTTGCAGACCTCTTCCCCGGAATTCTTCATCTACCATCGCAATTTCCATATGCGCGACACGAGTAAGCTCTTCCTCGTTTAAATTCAGATATTTTCCCAGATTCTCTCCCCAAGTTCTGATGTCCGGGCTATAAAAATTCCTGCCAGTTCGTATTCATGTCCTCCCACCGGAGCCTCTGCTTTTACTGCAAATCCTGCTGTCGCCACATAGCGAAGAATCTTCTCCTCTTTATCCATACTGAACCAGCTCTTATCCGAATGCCCTCATAAATTCTCTGCATAAAATTATAAATTTCCGGTCCTTCCTGCTCCTGGGCCTGTTCAATACGGAACCAGGACAATCATCTCGCCATTCATCAAATGACTCTCCACTTTCTTTCAGATCCTTCCAGAAGAGCGTCTGCATTTCTCCGTTTTCTTTCTGAAAATCTCCTCTTTTCTCATATCTGCTGCGCCCAAATGTTCCCATTGCCCGTGCAACTCCATAATCTATAATTCCTGCCGCATAATGGATACCTCTGTCCCATTATCACTTTTTCTGCTGCAATCGTACCGGTACCCTCCCCATTTCTTATATAAGTCATAGGATACCAGGAATAGATCAATGCAAAGACTTTTCCTTTCTTCCTCGCTAAGTTCAAGTCCGGTTTCCGCAAGAATTTTTGTCCACGCCTTCCGTCTGACAACAAACACTGCCACCATCTCGCCATAACGCATCGCTTTTACTGCAAATCCTTTGTCTGTCATATAAGAACGCATTTTTTTCATCAGATTCCAGGCGAAAGACCTTGCACTTTTTATTCTTTGTCCTTTCAAATGTATCTCTGACAACTTCAAGTGCCTCCGATTTCTTCTGCTCAGTGATAGCTCAGATATACAC
>VOFG01002277.1_pt1 | contig 19859 bp, 17 predicted proteins | sample 5384171 | NCBI WGS metagenome assembly VOFG01 (sample SAMN12384726, study PRJNA508395) | human gut metagenome | isolation source: healthy gut F | host: Homo sapiens
CCGGGCAGCAGATCGTCCTTCGTTTTCAGCAGCTCCAGCATCGGCGCGGCCAGAAAAAGCAAAGAACCGCGATCACGAGGCCGGACAGCGTACACAAGATCAGCGCCGTGTGGACGCAATTTCGCGTGTCTTCTTCCTGACGTGCGCCGAGATACTGCGCCACGCGGACATTGACGCCGTTGGACAGGCCGATGAGAAAGCCCGTAAACAGCGTGACGAGCGTTGACGTAGAGCCGACGGAGCCGAGCGCCGTCGCGCTGGAAAATTTCCCGACAACAGCGACGTCCGCCATGTTGAACAGCACCTGCAAAAGCTGTGAGAAGATCAGCGGGACACTGAACAGCAGGATATTTTTGTATAGCGACCCTTCGGTCATCTGAATACTGCCCGCACGGGCGGAACGCGATCTTGCCATAACGACAGTTCCTCTTTTTTCGTATCATTTGCCGCAAAAGCTTCCCTATTATAGAGGCTTTCCCCCTGCGCGTCAAGCGGGATCGCGCTGTTTTTTCTGTGCCGCACCGGCACGGGAGCTTCCCGGACTCCTCTGCGTCATTTTCCCTGAAAATGCACCTCTCCACGGCAGGAGAAGGCCGGGAGTTTGGGGCAAGCGAACTGTGCCCCCGCTTTCCAGCAGGGGCACGAGTGGTTTTATTCGGATTCGGACGGGGCCTCGGTCTGCTCGGGCTGTTCTTCCGCCTCGCTGCCGTCCGTCAGCCTTTTGCTGTCGGCGTTGACGTAGGCCATGAACTCGTCGCCCGTGATGGTCTCCTTGCTCAGCAGGTACATCGCGATCTCGTCAAGAAGCGAACGGTGCTCGACAAGAAGCTTTTTCGCGTCCGCGTAGCAGTCCATGAGCAGCTTGTGGATCTCTTCGTCCGCCGCGGAGGAGGTAGAGTCGGCGCAGTTCATCATCGTGCTGCCGTCGAGATACGGGTTCGAGACGGTGGACAGCGCCATGAGCCCGAGCTTGTCGCTCATGCCGTACTGCGTGACCATCTTGCGGGCCAGCTCCGTCGCACGCTCAATGTCGTTCGACGCGCCGGTCGTGGCGATGCCGAAGACGACCTGCTCGGCAGCGCGGCCGCCCAGCATGGTCTGGAGCTCGACGATAAGCTCTTCCCTGCTGGACAGGAACTTTTCCTCCTCCGGCATCTGCATGGTGTAGCCCAGCGCGCCGGAGGTGTGCGGGACGATCGTGATCTTGGAGACCGGCTGCGAGTGCTTCTGCAGCGCCGCGACCAGCGCGTGGCCGACCTCGTGGTAGGAGACGATGCGCTTTTCCATGTCGGTCAGCACCGTGCCCTTCTTCTCCGTGCCCGCGATGACGAGCTCGAACGACGTCAGCAGATCCTGCTGGTTGACGGCCTTGCGGCCCAGGCGCACGGCGCGCAGCGCCGCCTCGTTCACGAGGTTGGCCAGGTCCGCTCCGACCGCGCCCGCGGTCGCCTGTGCGATCTTGTGCAGGTCGACGTCCTCGGCCAGCTTGATATTCTTCGTGTGGACGCGGAGCGTCTGATAGCGCCCGGCGAGATTGGGCCGGTCGACGATGATGCGGCGGTCAAAGCGGCCCGCGCGCAGCAGCGCCTTGTCGAGGATCTCAGGCCGGTTCGTCGCAGCAAGGATCACGACGCCCTTGCTCGAATCAAAGCCGTCGATCTCGGCCAGCAGCTGGTTGAGCGTCTGTTCGCGCTCGTCGTTGCCGCCGAATTTGGAATCTCGCGTCCGGCCAATCGCGTCGATCTCATCAATGAAGATGATGGCCGGGGCGACCTTCGCCGCCTGCTGGAACAGATCGCGCACGCGGCTTGCGCCGACGCCGACGAACATTTCCACGAAATCGGAGCCGGAAATGGAGAAGAACGGAACGCTTGCCTCGCCCGCGACGGCCTTGGCCAGAAGCGTCTTGCCGGTGCCCGGAGGGCCGACCAGCAGCGCGCCCTTCGGGAGCTTCGCGCCGATGGCGGCGTATTTCTGCGGGTTATGCAGGAAATCGATGATCTCGACGAGCGATTCCTTGGCCTCGTCCTGACCGGCCACATCGGCAAACGTGACGCCGGTGGACTTTTCCATATAGACCTTGGCCTTGCTCTCGCCGATGCCGCCGATGCCGCCGCCCATGCGCTTCGTCATGCCGCGCATGAGAAGGCTGAACAGGGCATACATGATGATGACCGGCAGCAACCATGTGACGACAAAGGTCACGATGGGGCTGGCCTGCTCGACGATCTCGGTGTTGTATTCCACGCCCTGCGCGTCGAGCCGGTCCTTCAGCTCGTCGTTTGAGACGTTGGGGATATAGCCGGTGTAATAAAGCCGCTGCTGCGACGACGGCTTCTTGGCCTCGTCGCGCGTCAGGATGACCATGCGGTCGGACTGGAACTCCAGCTCAGCGATCTCGTCCTTGTCGAGATACGTCTGGAACTCGTTATAGGTGATCTCCGACAGATACGCGTTGGCAATGGTCGTATAGAGCGAATTGATAAGCAGCGTCGCGATCAGCGCCGCGACCATCAGGAATATGATCCGTCTACCCTGCCGTCCATCGTCGCCGTTCTGCGGCTTATTGTCCTGCGGTTTTTTGTTTTTGGGGTCGTTATTCAAGAAACGCACCTTCCTTCTGTGAAAACGTGGGAAGTTTTAGTAGGGAATTTTCTGTTACAAATCTTATCACACTCGCCTCGCATTTACAAGGAAGAACCTGCACCGGCAGGTAAATTTTCTGTGAATTGTGAGATTGGGATTGAGGTTTCCGAAAGAAGCTGTTATACTATATTGTGAATTATTATGATAAGCTGGAGAAACTATGGAACAGAAAAAATGGAACCGGAACGACCGCCGCCCGCCTGCCCGCCGTGCGCAGGAGCCTGCGGAGGCCGCCGAAAATATGCTGGAGGGCCGCAACGCCGTACAGGAGGCGCTTGCCGCAGGCCGTACCATCGACAAGCTTTACATCGCCGCCGGAGAAACCGACCGTGCCCTTGCACGGCTGGCCTCCATGGCAAGGGAAGCAGGAGCCGCCGTCGTGGAAACCGACCGGCGCAAGCTCGACCAGCTTTCGGCCACTGGCGCGCATCAGGGCGTCATTGCCATGGTTGCGGCGCACGCCTATGCAACGGTCGATGAAATTCTCGAAAACGCGAAAAGCCGGGGCGAAGCCCCGCTGATCGTCATCTGCGACGAGCTTTCCGACCCGCACAATCTGGGCGCGATCATCCGCACGGCAGAGTGCGCGGGCGCGCATGGCGTGATCATCCCAAAGCGCCGCAGCGTCGGTCTGACCGCCGTTGTGGGCAAAGCCTCTGCGGGCGCGCTGGAATATCTGCCGGTGGCGCGCGTGGCCAATCTGGTCAGCGCCATCCATGATCTGCAAAAGGCCGGGGTCTGGGTCTTCGGTACAGCGGCAGACGGCAATACGGCGCTCTATCAGGCCGATCTCAAGGGTCCGGCAGCCATCGTCATCGGAAACGAGGGCGACGGCATGAGCCGCCTTGTCGCCGAAGCGTGCGACTTTAAAGTCAGTATTCCCATGCGCGGCCGCATTTCATCCCTCAACGCGTCGAACGCCGCCGCAATTTTATTGTATGAGGCCGTCCGGCAGCGGGGGTGATTTCCCGTTCCTGTATCTCTGCGGGCCGGGTACGGCGGTTTGTAGGGCCGATGCCCACATCGGCCCGTGAGGCAGCCACGACTTTGCCGAAGAGTTCCGTAAAAGCGGCCCATCCTGCCGGGCCGATGTGGGCATCGGCCCCTACAAAGCGAGTATGGTAGATTCACAAAACATGGAGCACACTATGGAACCAATCAGGCGTCCTGAGGACGAAGTACAACTGAACAAGACGCCTGCGGAGCAGGAGGAGCCGGAATACTCGCTTGAGGAGATCATGAACGAGTTCGGCGGCTGGACGAAGCGCGAGGAGCAGGCCGCAGAGCCCGGCGAGACTGTCCGGCTTGCTTCGCCAGCCGGACGTGCGCCCGATGCTCCTGCGTCCGAGGAGGACGAGGAGCCTGCCGACACCATCCGCTTTGCGCCCGTCCACACAAAGACAGAGTCTGAGCCGGAGCGCCCCGCCGTCTGGACCTATCAGGGCGAACCGGATCCGGAGCCAGCCGCAGCTGACCCCAGAGAAGCGCGTGAACGCGCCCGTGCCGAGCGCCGGGAAAGGCGGCAGGCCGAGAAGCGCCGCCGTCAGCTCGAACGCTTCCAGAAGAAGGAGGCCCGCAAAAAGCGTGCCGCCGAGCAGCCTGAGCACGTCTTTTCTTCCCTGGAGGCTGCATACCAGTTCTATTCCGCCGCCTCCAGCGTCCGGCTGCGGCTGCTGCTGAGCGTACTGACGTGTCTGGCGTCGATTCTGCTGCTGGTTCTGTCGGCATCCTCTGTGATCGGGGATTTCAGCGGCTATTCTCGCGTGTTTTCCGCGATCATGCTGGGGCTTCTGCTTGCGCAGGCGCTTCTGAGCTATGATATCTGCCTGTCCGGCGTAATGCAGGCGCTGCGTCTGCGGTTCGATCAGACCAGTATGCTGTTTGTGGTGCTCTGTGCCGTGATCGTCGATGCTTTTTTTGCTGTCATGCAGGGCAGAACGCCGTTCTGCACGGTCGCGTCGGTCCTGCTGCTGCTTGCCCTCTGGGGCCGGAGCTTATTATATGAGGCGCGGCGCAGGTCGCTGCGCGCGGCAGGCAACATGGAAGAGCCTGTCGCCGCCGTGCGGGAGGAAAAGGCGTGGCACGGCTACGACTGCATCTTCCGTGCGCCGGGCGACGCGGCGCAGTTCGCCATCCAGCTGGAAATGCCGGACGCGGGCAGCCGCATCATGCGCGTCTATGCCCCTGTCATGACGGCGGTGACGCTCGTGCTGTCCATTCTGACCGCGATGCGCGGCGGAAAGAGCTTTCTCTGGTCGTGGACAGCCATGCTGCTGGCGGGCTTCCCCGCAGGCGTGCTCATTGCCTACGCCAAACCGTTTTCCACGTTTGCGAAAAAGCTGTACCGCGTCGGCGCAGCCGTCGCTGGCTGGCAGGGCGCACGCATCTTGTCCGGTGAGGCGGGCCTGATCATTGAGGACGCGGACCTGTTCCCGCCGCAGAACGTCACGCAGGGCGGCATGAAGCTCTACGGCAGCCGCCCCGCGCCGATGGTCATCGGCTACGCCAACGCCGTCGTGCAGACGGCGGGCAGCGGCCTCGTCCCGCTGTTCGAGCAGATGATGCACGACCAGAACGGCAGGCGCTATACCGTCGACAGCTTCCGCCGGTACGAAAGCGGCGGCCTCGGCGCGACGATCCGGGGCGACGTCGTGCTCATGGGCTCCATCGCGTTCATGAAGCTCATGCGTGTGCGCGTGCCGGAGGGGACGCGGCTGAAGCAGGCGGTCTATCTGTCCGTCAACGGCGAGCTTACCGCCGTCTTCGCCCTCAACTACGCTCCGGCGGAATCCGTCCGGGCCGGTCTTGCCTCCGTTCTGCGCGCAGGCGCGCTCGTGCCGGTGCTGGCCACGCGCGATTTTATGATCACGCCGCAGTTTTTAAAGCAGCGCTACAAGATCCCGCCCGAGCACATTGAATTCCCCATCGTGGAGGAGCGCGCGGCCCTTTCCGAGCCGGAGACTGTACGCAGCGGAACGCAGGGCGCGCTCATGGCCCGCAGCAGCTTTGCAAGCTTCGCCGGGAGCGTTGTCGCGGCGCGGGGACTGCGGAGCACGGCGATTTTGTGCATCTGCATTGCCCTTGTGGGAAGCATCCTCGGCGCGGGGCTGATGTTTGTGCTGACATTCCTCGGCGCAGACCTCGCCGCGTCGTGCTGGAACCTGTTTTTGTACACGGCTTTGTGGCTCCTTCCGGGGCTTCTGGCCGCACTTTTGGCGGGGCGCGCATAGCCGCGCGTGAAAAATCGCAGATTTTCATGGGATTTGACAAGATTCTAATTGCAATCCTATGAGGATTCGTATATAATGGAATTTAAGAGTCGGCAAAATGAGAACTGCCGAGGGACGGAGCGCGCCGTCTTGCGCCCCGTCTGGAGAAAGGAGTAATTTTTACTATGGGCTATACTGCCAATGACATTCGCAACATCTGCCTGCTTGGCCACGGCGGCGACGGCAAATCCGCTCTGTGCGAGAGTATGCTGTTCACCACCAAGGCGATCACCCGTCTGGGCAAGCGTGCTGATGGCACCACTGTTTCTGACTTTGACGATGAAGAGAAGAAGAGACAGTATTCCATTTCTTCTTCCGTCATTCCCGTTGAATATAACAAGTGCAAGCTCAACGTGATCGACAATCCGGGCTATTTTGACTTTGCCGGTCAGATCGCGCAGTCGCTGCGCGTGGCGGACGCGGGCCTCATCTGCCTGACCGCCAAGGGCGGCATCGGTGTCGGCACCGAAAAGGGCTGGAAGTACCTCGCCAAGGCCGGTCTTCCCGCCATGTTCTACATCTCCAAGCTCGACGAGGAGCACGCCAACTTCTTCAACGTTCTCGATTCCCTGCGCGAAATGTTCGGCGCTTCCGTCATTCCGTTCACCTTCCCCATCATGCAGGGTGAAACGGCTGTCGGCCTGGTCGACCTGATTGAGAAGAAGGCCTATGACGCAAACGGCAAGGAGATCGCTCTGCCCGCAGACGCCAACGACAGGATTGAAGAATACATGGCCGAGCTCAACGAGCAGGTCGCGGAGACTGACGAGGCCCTCATGGAGAAGTTCTTCATGGAAGAGCCGTTTACCGCCGAAGAGCTTCTGACCGGCATCAAGGCCGGTATCCGGGACCGCAGCGTCACCCCCGTTTTCTGCGGCTGCGCCTACACCGGCCTCGGCACCACCAACCTGATGGCCAACATCGTCAAGTATGCGCCGAACCCCCTCGAGGGCAAGCCCATGACCAAGGTCGACGACGAGGGCGGCGAGTCCGAGTTCAAGCTCGACCCGAACGGCAGCCCGATGGCGTTCGTTTTCAACACGCTGGCTGACCAGTACGGCAAGAACTCCTACTTCAAGGTCATCTCCGGCGACATGGAGGACACCCTCACCGTCACCAACGTCCGCACCGGCGATTCTGAAAAGCTCGGCAATATGTTCTTCCCGAAGGGCAAGGACAACACCAAGACTTCCAAGGTCTGCTGCGGCGACATCGGCGTCTTCACGAAGCTCGCCTCCGTCAAGACCGGCGACACCCTCGGCCTACCGGGCAAGACCGTTCGCATCAAGGGCATGACCTATGACGAGCCGATGTACAAGATGGCCGTCTACGCCAAGGTCAAGGGCACCGAAGACAAGATCGCCAACGGCCTTGTCAAGCTGAAAGAAGAGGACGAGTCCTTCACCTACGGCAACGATCCCGAGACCAAGGAGCTCATCATTGCCGGCGTCGGCGATATGCAGCTGTCCGTCCTCATGGCAAAGCTCCAGAGCAAGTATAAGGTCGAGGCTGTCCTGAAGCCCGCCAAGATCGCGTACCGCGAGACGATCAAGAAGAAGGTCGAGATCCACGGCCGTCACAAGAAGCAGTCCGGCGGTCACGGCCAGTTCGGCGATGTTTACATCCGCTTCGAGCCGCAGTCCGAGTCCGAAGAGATGATCTTCGCGGATGAGACGGTCGGCGGCTGCGTGCCGAAGAACTTCATCCCGTCCGTTGAAAAGGGCCTGCGCAACTGCGTCGGCAAGGGCGTTCTGGCCGGTTATCCGGTCGTGTTCCTGAAGTCCACGCTGTACTTCGGCTCCTACCATCCCGTCGACTCCTCCGATATGGCGTTCCAGACCGCTGCCGGCATCGCCTACAAGGAAGGTCTGCCCACCGCCGGCCCGACCCTGCTCGAGCCGATCGGCGAACTCAAGGTTCTCATCCCCGACAACAACATGGGCGACGTCATCGGCGACCTCAACAAACGCCGCGGCCGCGTCATGGGCATGAACCCCGATCCCGAAAACCCCGGCTATCAGATCGTTGAGGCGGAAGTCCCCATCGGCGAAATGACCACCTATTCCATCGACCTGCGCGCCATGAGCCAGGGCCGCGGCAGCTACACGCTCAAGTTCGTCCGCTACGAGGAAGTCCCGCAGATGAACCAGGCCAAGATCATCGAAGACGCAAAGAAGGAAGAGGAAGAGGCCTAATCTCCCCTGCCCCATCACACACAATGCCCCGGTTTCCGTCTGGAAACCGGGGCTTCGTATCAGAGGACAACCACATGACCGAACCGAAACGTGCGCAGCTGCATCTGCCCGGCCTGTTTGAATTTTATGAGTTTTACCGCGTCTTTCTGCCGCTCTACCGGGCGCACCGGGAATATTTTTATGATTGGTGCGAGATCGCCTCGATTTATGGCGCGCCGGAGGGCTGCATTTGGGGCGGCGGACGCGTGGGCTGCGGCAAGCAGGACCCGCGCGCGGTTCTGGCGCTGACACAGGAATATGGCCTTTCCGCCCGGCTGACGTTCAGCAATTCCCTTCTGACGGAGGCCCATCTGTCCGATCCAGCCTGCAATGCGCTCTGCCGCCTGTTCTCGGAACCCGGCGGGCCGCAGAACGGCGTGATCGTCCATTCCGACCTGCTGCTGGACTATCTGCGCACTGCCTATCCGCGATTCTACTTTGTCTCTTCTACGACAAAGGTGCTGACCGGCTTTCCCCAGCTCCGGAAGGAGCTGGAGCGCGAAGCGTTCCGCTTCGTCGTGCCGGATTTCCGGCTGAACAGGGCCTTTGAACAGCTGCGCACACTGCCGCAGTCGCTAAAGGACAAGACAGAATTTCTGTGCAACGAATGCTGCTGGTTCGGCTGCAAAGACCGCAAAGCCTGCTACGAGGCCGTCAGCCGGAAAACGCTCGGCGAGGACGCTCCCGCACCGCTGCACCGCTCCCGGCGCAGCGGACGGCTACCGGTTTTCCCGCGCCATGGAAAACCTCGGCTTTATCAGCGCGCAGGACATCCGGACAGTCTATCTGCCCATGGGCTTCACCAATTTCAAGCTCGAAGGCCGCGGCCTCGGCAGCGCCATACTTCTGGAATTTCTGCTCTACTATCTGACAAAGCCGGAGCATCAGCTGCACGTGCGCGAGGCCATCTATCTGGACGCCATGCTGGATCTGTTTTAACCGCGCCCAAAACAGCTTCCCTTAGGGTGTATCTGAAAACTCCCAATGTGACCGGCAGCGAGAAATTTTTGCGCTGAGCAAGACATTTTTTCGCAGGAATACTGACGTATTTCAAGGAAAAATGGTGCAGCGCAGCGTGAAAAGATCCGCTGTCCGGGTGCGTTGGGAGTTTTCAGATACACCCTAAACACAATGGCGATGTTTCATAGCTTCTGTGGTACGCTACAGCATTAAGAACATTTCTTTTCGGTAAAGCACCGGCGCGGGAGCGCCCAAGGCTTCCCCACCGGGGCAATGTCATCAACTTAAGACCGGTGCATTTGTTTTATGCGAAAAAACGGCAAAACAAATGCAGTTGGTAGGGGCGGGGCTCTGCTCCGCCCGGCAGGATACACCGAATTATCGAAAATCTTCGGCGAATCCGTATGCACTTACCCGCTTGGCCGTAGAGGCCGATGCCGGTCACAGCCGTTCGCGACGAAGGAGCGTTACGGATGTGGGTCTGCCGCTTGCCGGTACACATCGGCCCGGCAGAATGCACCGTTTTTACGGGAATCTACGGCGAATTTGTAACTTCTCAATGGGCCGACAGAGTCGTCGGCCCCTACAACAACCCTTCGCACTCTCTGTAGGGGCGGACGACTCTGTCCGCCCGCGGGATGTACCGATTTTACGGGAATCTTCGGCGAATTCACAGCTACCCCCTACATCCAAAGAGGTAACTGCTTGCGGATTCGCCGCAAATTCTCGAAGGAATTCACTGCATTCTGCCGGGCGGAGCAGAGCCCCGCCCCTACCAACTGCGGTTGCATTTCAACGGTTTTTGCGTAAAACAAACCGTCTATGGTCTTAAGTTGATGACATTGCCCACCGGGGAAGGCGTTGGGTGTGTGCGAATTCGCCGCAACTTTTCGAAGAAATTCACTGCGTTCCGCCGTGCGGACAAGTCGTCCGCCTCTACCAATTCCATTCGAATTTCTGTCGCTCTCTGCGTAAGCCTGACGCATTTCGGCCTTAATCTGTCACAGTCCCGCTCCCCTGCTCAATTCCTCCCGCAGCGCCGCGGCCTTTGCTTCCGGCGTTGCGCGGGACAGCAGCTCCTGATAGACGGAGCTGTTTTCTTTTTGCAGGAATGCCGCCGCGCCGCAATCCTGCAGACCGTGCAGCAGGATCCACAGCTCCTGCTCGTCGCCGAAGGCCGCGCAGACGAAGCGCAGGCTGTTTTCAAGCGCGCAGAGTGTGTTCTTCCTGTTCTGCTCCGCCGCTGTTCCGGCGCTTTCGGCCAGAAGCCGCACCGCGTCAAATGCCTCCGCGTCCGATCGCGCGGCAAGCGCGGCGTCCGATCGCGTCAGAAACGCCGTCTCCCGCCGTTCGTCTTCGGCGGACAGCACGCCGCATTCCCGGCGGATCTGAAGCGCCGCGCGGCGGTTTTCCAGCTGCTTTTCCGCACGGGCGGCATAGCCCTCCCCTGCCGGAACGCTTTTCAGAAAGCTCTCCGCACTGAACGCAAGCGCGGATGCGTCCTCCATCGCGCACAGCTGCGTTTGCAGGCTGTGCAGCAGAAATTCCACAACAGACAGCCGTCCCTCGAACGGCAGACCGCGCAGCGCCTCTGCGCCCGCGTCCGTCTGCCCGCGCAGAAGCGCCTCCAGCGGCAGCGACGCGGCATAGCGGCGGTAAAGCTCGTAAAATGCCGCGAAGCCCGCCGCAGCTTCCTGCACGTGCAGATATTCCCGCGCCTGCGTCTGCGTGCAGGCGAATCCGAGCGCTTCATAGGTCAGCAGCAGCGCAGACAGGTCCTCCCACCCGCGCGCGGTCACGAAGCTGCCCGCCGAACGCTGCGCATCGCAGACAAAAAAGTGCTCCGGATGCAATCGCAGATACGCCAGCACTGCCGGATGAACGGCGTGCGCGGCAGCGTATTCCTGCCAGACAGCAAGGCTCGGCTCCAGATCGATACGCCGCACCCGGTCGAGCGTCGCCATGTCGAAGCTCCGCGCGGACTGGTTATAGCGCGGCGGATTGCCCGCCGCCGCGATCATCCAGCCCTCCGGCAGCGCGTGGACGCCGAAGGTCTTGTTCTGCAGCATCTGCAAAATCGCGGGCATGAGCGTCTCAGAGACACAGTTGATCTCGTCGAGAAACAAAATCCCCGTCCGAAGCCTGGTTTTCTCCATCTGCGCATAGACCGAGGCAATGATCTCGCTCATGGTATATTCCGTCGCGCGGAACTGCCGCCCGGCCGCTGTGCGGTCGACGATGACCGGCAGGCCGAGCGCGCTCTGGCGCGTGTGGTGCGTCATGGTGTAGCAGACGAGGCCGACGTGCTCCTCCTGCGCAAGCTGTGACAAAATCGCCGTTTTGCCGATGCCCGGCGGGCCCATGAGCAGGACAGGCCGCTGCTTTTCGCGCGGTATGCGCCACACGCCGTCCTCCGTTCTGGCCGTATAGGCGCGGATGGTCTGCCGCAGCTCCTGCTTTGCCTGTTTTATATCCATGCTTCGTCTCCTTTCGGCTTGTCCGCTTCCAGAACCAGCTTTTCCGCCCACGGCGGCAAATCGATATCGTCATACCGGTACTGCAGCATGGCGAAAATCGCCCGGTACGCGGGCGGCGCATCCGGAAACACGCCGTAGCCGTCGGTAAAATACAAAATTCCCTGCAAATGCGCGAATTCACCCGATTCGATCAAGCCGTCAATGTACCGGAACGCCGGGCGGAAGTCCGTCCCGCCGCCGCCGTGGAGCGTCATGGTCCGCAGCCAGTCGGTCAGCTCCGCGAGGGTCGTCAGGCGTGTATCCTGCTGCACCTCGCAGTCGCATTCGATCACGTGCAGATTAAAGCGCTCGAAGAACAGGTTTTCACGGCCCAGCAGCCCCGCAAGCTCCCCCAGAAATCCGGCGCACAGTGACCGGGAGCATGACGCCGACGTGTCGATCACAACGGCAAGCTCGCGCAGACGGCGTTCCTCGGAATATTCCAGCGGCTCGATCAGCGGCATACCGCCGTAATGCTCCAGCCCGTAGAGATACCAGGCATATTGAAATTCCTCACCGGACACATGACGGTTCTCGCGCGTCTCGGACAGCTCGTGCAGCACGGCGGCAAACGGCGTGCTTTCGCGCGTATTCGGCTTGATCGAGAAGACCGCGCCGCCCGTTCCGCTTCCGATGACAGGCTTTTCCGGCAGCGGCTGCGGCAGGAGCCGCCCGAGCGCCTGAAAGCCCGTTTCGTCCCCTTCACCGGAGGCAGCAGGCCGGTCTGCGGCGCGTACCGCCTCCCATCGGGAATGCTCGTCCAGTACCGCGCTCAGCCGCTCGTCCGGCGTGAGAAGCTCCGGCTCCGCCTGTAAAAGCGCGTAAATCTCCTCCGCGCGGCCCGCTTTTTTCACTTGCAGCTTACAGCGGGCAGAGAACGCATCGGGCGCTTCGCGCTCCTGCGGCAGAAGCGCGTGCCGCACCAGCAGAACCGCAAGATCGCAGGCCGTATCCCAGAGTGCTTTCTTGCGGCCCCTCCTGTTCTGCGGATGGCCGAGCATGAGGTGCAGCAGCAAATGCAGCGTCAGCCGCTCCGGCAGTTCGCTTCCGGCCAAAAATTCCCGTTCCAGAAAACCGGGCGCAAAGAGCGCAGCGCGCCCATCCGTCCCGGCGGCCGTCACATCCGCCTCCCGGCAGGAAAGCTTCCCCAACGGCAGCGCCAGCGCCGGCAGCCGCTCATAAAGCCGCCCGCGCACGACCGAAAACACCCGCTCCCCCACCGTCATACCCTCGCCTCCCGTTTTCTTCATTGTACCAGCTTTCCTTCAAAATGCAATCCGCCATTTTTCTGCTTTACTTTCCGCCGCGTATCTGTTATACTATATAGGCAGTAAAAATGCGCTCGTAGCTCAGTTGGATAGAGTGACAGACTCCGACTCTGTAGGTCGCAGGTTCGAATCCTGTCGGGCGTACCAAAATGCCGTGAAATCGTATGATTTCACGGCATTTTTATATAGGATTGTTCAAATTATCTGTTTTTACTGCGTAGCGCAACCGGACAGAGCTTTTCGGAAGATAGCTTAGTCTCCAGCCTGCTCTGCATAATATGGCTTGCCGCTTTCTTGTTCTTATCAAACGCGTGGGTGTAGATATCCAGCGTGGTCGACGGTTGGCTGTGTCCGAGCAATCCTGCGACCGTGCCGACATCCGTGCCGCTGGTGATGAACAGGCTTGCCGCTGTGTGGCGCAGGCTGTGGACGTTCAGATCTGTCGGCAGATCGTTTGCTTTGAGGATTTTCTTGAAGCGCCATGTGAACGTTGACGGTGTCATCGGGAGCTTCATGCCCTTTCTGCGGAACACATAGTCATCTTTGGTCTGCTCGCGCCGGTCGTATTACATCGATGGTCAGCTCATTTGTGGCAGAATGGTATGGCCGAAGCGCGGAGCGGCATCATGAATGAAGGGTGACGTCGCTCGAAATTATACGCAATGAAATAAGCGCGGTTCAGCAGGAATTGCTATTGAAGTTGGAAATAAAATCAATCGCCATGCTAGAATATGCACCAAAACAAGATTCCGAGGCCTGCTGAAAACAGGATCATCAGAATTGGCGATGGAGCTGTTTTTCTGATTTTTTACAAATCAGATGCGTTGCTCGAGCATGGCAAATACTGCGATAGAGCGCAAATCGGGCGCAAATCCGGCCTGTAAATCTGTGAGGCCAAACAGCGTAGACAGCGCCATGCTGAGCGCGGTCGCAAGGATCATCGCTACAACGCACGGACGAACTCCCGATAAAAAGGCGTTGACGGGTGCATATTTCATCAGATTCTTTAGTGCGGATGCAATTAAGAGAATAATCAAAAATGACGGCAACACCACGCCCAGCGTTGCAACAAATGAACCGAGGATTCCGCCCTGTGTTGAGCCGATAAAGGTGGCCATATTCACGGCAAGGGGTCCCGGTGTGGATTCAGATACGGCAATAAAATTCAGAAACTCGTTCTCTGTCAGCCAGCCGTTGGAAAGCACCGTTTCGCGTACCAGCGAAACCATTCCATAGCCGCCGCCGAAAGACAAGGCACCGATCATCAAAAAGCTCAGCAAGAGACGCAGGTATATCATGACGTTTTCCCATCTCCTTTCCGGATTTTTCGCAGAAAGAAAACAAAAAGCCCGACCGCGCCGCAGATCAGGATGTAAAACACAGAGGAAAACGAAACTGCTGTGATCGAGCAGCAGAGCATGGAAGCCATGACCAACGTGAGAAGCGTCAAGTTTAGTGTGTTTTTGTCAATACTTTTAAGCATTTTCAGCCCTGCGGTAAGGATCAGATAGATCACACATACCTGAATCCCGCGGAATGCGCAGGAAACCCAGCGCAAACTGAGAAACTGATCAAAGAACAGCGAGATACCATAAATTACAAAGAAAGATGGGATGCAGACAGCAAGTGTGGACATGGCTGCACCCGCAAATCCTGCAATTTTGTAACCAATGTAAGTCGCACTGTTGATGGCGACTGGTCCTGGCGTGGATTCGGCTACCGCAACCATGTCCAGAAACTCGCTTTTTTCAAGCCATTTTTTCTTTTCAACGAACTCATTTTCAAGCAGCGCAATCATAGCGTATCCGCCGCCAAAGGTGAACGCACCGATTTTTAAGAATGTGATAAATAAAGAGCAAATTAGTTTCATGCCTGTATACCGTACCATGCGATGTTCAGCCCTTCTATGCCAAACAGGTTTTCAACAGCATCATGATTCATAGATTTTTTGAAAGCCTCCCTGCTATTCGACGCGGAGCATCCGATAGCCGATTCCAATGTGCGTTTGTATGTATTGCTGCCCGTCTTTTCCGCGTTCCAGCTTTTTGCGCAGGGTCGCCATGAACACCCGCAGAGAAGCAATATCGTTTTCCCAACTGCTGCCCCAGATCTGCTGCGTGATGTAGGTATGCGTCAGAACCTTGCCCACATTTTTGGAGAGCAGACACAACAGCTTGTATTCGATGGGCGTCAAGTGCAGTTCTGCACCGCCAAGATATGCGCAGCCTGCCGCATAGTCGATTTTCAGCGCACCGTTCGTAAAAATCGGAGATTCCTGCGCTGCATCTGTTTTCATCAGCGACAGTCTCCGCTGCGTTACCCGCAGCCGCGCCAGCAGTTCATCCACGGAAAAGGGCTTCGTTAGATAATCGTCCGCCCCGGCATCCAGCGCTCCGATTTTATCAGAATCCTCCGTTCTGGCGCTGATCACAATGATCGGCATATTTGACCACGAACGGATTTTTCGGATGATCTCCACGCCGTCCATATCTGGCAGTCCCAAATCAAGCAGCACAATGTCCGGGTTGTGAGACAGCGCCTCCATCACGGCGCTTGCGCCGTTTTGCGCAGAAAGATACCTGTATTCATGGGTTTTCAGCGTTGTTGTGATCAGATTGCGCACCGGCGTATCATCTTCTACAACGAGGACGAGCGGCTTATTCATTCAGGTTCACCTCACTGAGCGGTACTGTAAAGGAAAAGATGCAGCCATGCGGCGAATTATCTTTCAATGTCATTTCGCCATTATGGGCATGAATGATGGCTTGACAGAGCGTAAGTCCAAGTCCGAGACTTCGGCGGCTGTCGCCAATCGGATTTCCCCCGGTAAAGAACATTTCAAACACATGTTCCTTCAGTTCATCCGGAATACCGGGACCGTTATCGCTGACGCAGATTTCGGCCATATTTTCTCGCGGGATTGCCGTGATTCGGATGTTCGAGCCAGCCGGAGTATATTTGACTGCGTTGTTCACCAAGTTGATAAGCACCTGCATGATGAGTCCGCATCCACCCGAACCAGCAACGGTACATCTCCGCAATCCACTGCGATGTGATGTTCTGCGAACCTTCGGTCAATATGCCGGAGTGCTTCCGATACGATGTCGTCCACGACCTGATCAGAAAGGTGCAGCTTGACGCTGCCGTCCGCGATTTTTGTAATGGAAAGCAAGTTCTCAACCAGTCCCGTCAGCCATTGCGCATCGTCATAAATGTCCGTAAAAATCTGTTTCCGCGTTTGTTCATCCAGCACGTTATAGCTGTGCAGCAGCGTATCCGCGTTGCCGGAAATGGAGGTCAACGGGGTCCTAAGGTCATGGGAAATTGAACGCAGAAGATTTGCACGAAGCTGTTCGTTCTTTGCAAGGACGGCGGCTTTTTCCTTTTCTTCGGCGTTGCGTAGGCTTTCCAGCGCCAGAGCGCACTCGCCGAGAATGGAAAACAGCACGCTGGATGTAAATGCGTCAGGCTGCGTTTGCTTCTCCATCGGAATCCCGACAACGCCGAAAACCTGCTGCCCGGTACGAATGGCAAGATACAGCCGTTTTGCTTTTGGAAAGTTTTGCGTCGTTGCGCCAGCACGCTTTCGGTTTTGCCAGACCCATTGAATCACGTTCTGTTCCTGATCAGTATCCGGGATGCAATATGGACTGCTTCCGTCTGCCGGATAAACATTCCCATCCAGCAGCGCATCGCCTTGTGCCGGATAAATCAAAACGTCCCGCTGCATGAGCTTCTGTATCTGTGTCGCGGTCATCTGATAGACCTCATCCGGCGTTTCTGCCTTTTGAAGCTGCCTGTTCATATCAAAAAGGAGTTTTGTCCGATAGGCATCCCGCGCGGATAGCTGCGCATGGGCTTTGAGCTTTGCGGCAAGCGTACCGGTCAAAAGCGCCGCTGCAAACATGACGGCAAAGGTTATTGGGTATTTGCTGCCATAGGCTGCCAAAGACAGCCGGGGTTCCGTCAGAAAATAATTGAACAGGATGACACTCAAAAAAGCGGACAGCACACCGCAGGTATATCCGCTGGTAAAAGCGGAAGTCAGAAGCACCCCAGCAGGTAAACCATGATGATATTGGCATTTGCAAAGCCGAGCCGCAGAAAGACCCATCCGATGACCGTCGCAGCTGCCAGAATCCCGATGGTCAGAAGCAGTTCCCATGCGGTCGGAAACGCCGGACGGATGGTAAGCAGCCGTTTCCTGCGGTAGCTCTTATAGGCTTCCACATCCGGAATGATATGAATGTCTACCTCTGGTGCAAGCGTAATGAGCCGTTCTGTCAACGTCGGTTCACTCCAAAAATGCCGCCGCTGCACGCCGCTTCGCCCGATCACGATTTTGGTCACATCGGAGAGCCGCGCATATTCCGCGATCTGTGTGGCTGCGTCTTCTCCATGCGTTGTGATGATCTCTGCGCCGAACTGCTGCGCAAGGCGCATATTTGCCTGCAAGCGAACGGTATCTTCTGCGTTCATGTCAGCGTATCCGGGTGTCTGCACGTAGAGTGCGGTAAGGCTTCCACTAAATGCCTGTGCCATTTTCCCTGCCATTCGTACAATGCGTTCATTGGATGGAGACGAGGACAGGCACACAAGAATATGCTCTTTTGGCAGTTCGCTTCCTTTGTTCTGCACATTTTCACCACCCCTCTTAAATGATATTATAGCACCAAAATGTGAAGGTTTCTACTGCGCCCAATCGGATTCGTTGTTTGGAAATGAAATTTGCTCTGAATCATAGATCACGATTTCTACATGGGCATGACTACTGCGAAACCGGGAAAGCGTTTCCTCAAGTTTCGTCAGGAGGAATACTTCCGACCAGATGCACGCACGGCTCAGGCTGCTGTTGTTCGGGCGCTTCCTCGATTCGCTTCTGATTTTCATCCAGAAAGCGATCCAGCCGCTTCATCAAAAACCAGCCGAACAGGAACATTAATGCTGTCCCAGCGATCAAAACGACATCTTCCACATACCCTCACCGTCCGTTCAGATTCGGAAGCACTTTTGCAGCGCTTTGTATTCGCCCAACGCTAAAATCGTCATTTCCCCGGACAGCACCGTATCCGGTGTAATTGATACGTCGGTTTTCCCGAATGCTTGATGCCAAGAATGTTGATTCCAAACTTTCTGCGGATATTCAGTTCGCCAATGCTTTTCCCGACCCAGCCTTCCGGTACTTCCACCTCAAAAATGGCGTGCTGCTCATCGATCTCTATGTAGTCGAAGACATGATTGGCGGTATATCGGATCGCTGCCCATTTTGCTACCTGCTTCTCAGGATATACCATATGGTCAGCGCCGTTGCGAAGCAGAAACTTTGCCTGCACATCACGCTCGGCACGCGACACCACGCACTTTGCCCCCAGCTCCTTCAACAGCGAGGTGGTTTCCAGCGAGTTCTGAAAATTGCCGCTGATGGTCACGATGCAGACGTCAAAATTTCCGATGCCAAGAGAGCGAAGAAACTCTGCGTTTGTACTGTCGCCAATTTGTGCGTTGGTGACATATGGCAGCACATCACTGATTCGTTCCTCGTTTGTATCGACCGCCATGACCTGATGCCCAAACTGAGAAAGCTGTACGGCGATATGCCGTCCGAAGCGGCCTGTGCCAATCAATAGAATGTTTTTCATGTGAAAAGGCTCCTTATCCAATCATTATTTTTTCCTGCGGCAGCCTTGCATTCCCCACTTTTTTGCTGGAAAGTGCCGCATAAATGAGGGTAAGACCGCCGACTCTGCCCAGATACATGAGCGCAATCAACACTATCTGGGAAGGGATATGCAGTTGTGGCGTGATACCCAGCGTCAATCCCACTGTTCCGAGCGCCGATGCCGTTTCATACAGGCAGGAAGACAGCGGAAGATTCTCGTATGCGCTGATAAAGACCGCACCGCCAAAGAACAGCGCAAGGTACATCGTCAGAATGGTCGCGGCGGTTTTGACAGCGCTGCAATCAATCCTACGTCCGAAAAACTGAGCACTCTCCCGCTGACGGAAGGTTGCGGCGGCATTAGCAAGCAGGACTGCCAATGTCGTTGTCTTCATACCGCCCGCCGTAGACCCCGGAGAGCCGCCAATGAGCATCAGAAGGATCATTACGCCCTGCGACGCACCGGACATTGCGGATAGATTTACCGTGTTGAAGCCCGCTGTCCGCGGCGTGACGGACTGAAAAAAGGATGCCAGCAGCCGGTTTCCGGCGGGAGAGCGCAGAAAAGTCTGAAAAGAAGAAAAACACAGCAGGCAGAAAAATTAAAAGACCTGTCGTGACAAGGATCACCTTGCTCTGCATTCGGTAGCGGTGAAGCTGCCACTTGTTTTCGCAGATATCGTCCCATGTCAGAAAGCCAATGCCGCCAATCACGATCAACAGCATAATCGTGATATTGATTACCGGACTGCCCGCATAGCCGGTAAGGGATGGGTAGCGGTTGCTTTCCGTCCCAAGAATATCAAATCCAGCGTTGCAGAATGCGGATACGGAATGAAACACCGCCATCCAGATGCCGCGCCATCCATAGTCCCGGCAGAACACCGGCAGCATGGCAAGTGCGCCCAGCAGTTCAATCAGAAATGTCCCCCGTAGGATAAAGCGTGTCAGACGGACGATTCCACCGACCTTTGGTGCAGAAATTGCATCCTGCATGGTGCTGCGCTGCATCAGGGAGATTCTCCGCCCGGACAACAGCGCGAACGATGCTGCTACGGTTACGACACCAAGACCACCAATTTGGATCAGCGCCAGAATAACCGTCTGCCCAAAGGTTGACCAGTAGCTGCCTGTACCTTGCACAATAAGGCCTGTCACACACACGGCAGAAGTCGCAGTAAACAGCGTTTCATTGAATGGAGTTACATTCCCTCCAGTCGTGGAGATCGGCAGCATCAGCAGCAGCGCTCCGAGCAGAATGACCCCGGCAAAACCTAATATGATAATTTGAAAAGACGAAAGGCGGC
>VOFG01002461.1_pt1 | contig 19852 bp, 35 predicted proteins | sample 5384171 | NCBI WGS metagenome assembly VOFG01 (sample SAMN12384726, study PRJNA508395) | human gut metagenome | isolation source: healthy gut F | host: Homo sapiens
CTGCGGTTGAGAATCTCACCGAAAACGATCCGCGCAAAATAACCGTTATCGCAAACGGAGTCGAACCGATGCGTACCTCTCCGTGGCGGAGCGCGCAGAATTTCGCAAAGTATCGGAATTACCCCCGACGAATTCGTCTGCCTGATCTCCGCGCGCCTCGAAGAATACAAAGGGTCACTCCTATCTCATAGACACGGCAAAGTATGTGCGCGATATGCTCGGCAATGAAAAGAAGGTCCGCTTTATTTTCATGGGAGACGGGACATGCCGACGGGCTTGAGGAAAAGCGCGCGACGTCGGAGTAGACGACATAATAATCTTTACCGGATTCGTAGACGATGTAGCGCCGTACTGCAATATTGCGGATCTGAATCTGAACTGCTCGTGGGGAACGGAAACGGCCTCTCTTGCGCTGTGCGAAGCAATGAGCCTTTTCTTCCCTCTGTCGTTACCGATTTCGGCGGAAATCCTTATCTGATCACGGACGGTGTGAACGGTCTTCTCGTTCCGAAGAAGGATTCCGCATCAATGGCGGACGCGATAGTGCGTCTGATAAAGACCCCGTTCTTCTTGAAAGTCTCGGCAAGGGGCGCTCGAAGAGTATGAAAGAAATTCACATCGCAGGCAATGACAGAAAAGCTTGAAGCGCTTTACGAAGCGCAGATCAAAATATAATCTCGGCGGAGGAGGACGTACAATGAAGTCAAATCGCAGAAATCCGGCTCGGTACCTTTCCGTTCTTCTCTGTCTTCTCTCTTTGATTTATTCACTGCCGATACTCTCCCTTCCGGCAAAATCCGCCGAAGCGGGCATACCGCCTACGCCAAGCCCACGGATGAAATCAACATGAACACTCTCTACGGAGAAAATCCGAGCTTGAGGATTTTTCCGAAATCCGCTGGACCGGTTCGGATCATGTAAAAGCATAAACATCACTCAATATTCCGGCGGAACAAAATGTATTCTCGCGTCAGCAGATACCACGCGAAGAAGGACGCTCGGAATGTCGCGCCCGTTTGATCCGGTCGACATCTCCGGGTATTCCGAAATAAGCTTTTGCTTTTCGTGCTCGGGACAAGCGATGTCGAGCAGTCGCTGAAAGTGTCATTCGTGTCCGGCGGTACCGAATACGTTTATTCCGTGAATATTCCCACGAACGGCTGGTACACCGTATTCTGCGACGTTTCCGATTTTTCCGTAAAGCTTCCGAATCCGTTACCGTATATACAACCTCATCGGATCAAAAACACATTTGTGACCTCGATTGCGATCTCATCTCTCATGTGCGGAGATACGCCGCACGCGGTATATGCGAAGCGTTTTCCGCAATCGGAATAACCGGAGGTGAAATATCGGAAGACCGGATTACTGTGGAAGGCGGACGATAATGCAAAAGTCGAAATAAACGCCGATGCGCTGATTCCGGATTCCTTCGATATAAGCTCTGCCGTCGCAATGAGATTTCTCTCGAAGGACTTGAAGGCGCCAAGGTTTCAATAGGAATTTCCGATTCTCCGACCGATCGTAACCCGCAGTACTCGGAAGTCGGCAGCGTATCGGTTTCGGACAGCATCATCATATGCCGTCGTCTTTTCTTCTTCGGTCAAGGTCGTCTCATGGAAGATGTCATTCAGTGCCGTTTCATCCGTAAAGAAACGTTTTTCCGTAAAAGCGTATCTTTCACGGTTGACGGAAATGAAACTGGCGGTACGGCGCAAACGCCGTCTTCGGAAACGCTCGGAACTCTGCCGAAATGCCGTTTTTCGTATTCGGATGATTCCACTGTAATAACCGTAAGCGGTTCCCTGACCCACGATTCCACCGTAAAATACATAAACGACAAATTGGCGCTGTATTCCGTTCCGGCTTGGAAAGCAAAGTCGAAAACTTCGACGAGCCTCTCATGGTGATGGAGATATCGACGAATTTCACCTTCAAGGTAAATCTTGCGGATTATCCAGAAGCAGCCGCACAAAAAGTTCGCGGTCGCTATAATAACTGCCGAATCGGGTCCGGTGATGCTCTCTTCCCCGTCCTATCCCTCTCCACCTCAAACGGCATATCTAAATACAAAGGCGAAAAGCCGCTTATAGTTTCCGCGGAATCAAAAAAGCGACATCTTTTTCTTTTTTCCGAGCTTCGGCTGTTATCGCGGAGGTTCCTTCTGATCAGCTTATACGCACATCACCGTCCCCCGACGGAAAACTTGCCGCATGGGGTGACTCGTATTTCTTCCTGAATTCCGAAATACTCTCTTCTCTTGATTCCTTACACCTCATTCTGCAAAAACGCAGGAATATCGGTTTATTTCCCGCATTTTTTCGTCAACCGATATGTTTATATCCTCCCCGACAGAATGTAAACGCAAACTACTTTTTCGCTGAGCGTATCCGATGAAGAAAAAGGCGTCGATGCTTTGCGCCGCCGTAGATTTTCTCTCATCGCGTTACTCTCCAGCAGGATACATATGCGGATACCCCTGTAAATGTTATAACGGAAAATTCCTCCGACGATTTCCCGAACATTTTTGCTTATCTCAAAGAGCAGGCGAATGTGATAAACACCGTGTATTCCGTCGCGGCATCGAAAAATCCGATGACAAGAATGATAATCCCGTCGATGACTGCTCATCCCGCAAGGTAAACGAAATATCGGGAAATTCGGACACCGTGTACAACGCCGAAACCTGCGTCTCCGTTCTCGATCACTTCATAACGCTTTCCGGAAATACTTCATGGATCGTGCTGCTCAGCATTTCGGAGATGTCCCAGCCGAATACCGTGAAATCAATATCGGCATCCGTTGAGGGCGGCGGATTTATCGGAACTGCGGTATATTATGACAAAGTCTCCGACAGCATCTCTGCCGTACCGATGTATCAGGCTATCAGCCGCGGATTTGATTCCGCCGCAGCCTACGGCATGAAGCTTGTGGGTATGACCGGAGAAAACAATCTTGCGGGAAAATGTCATAACGAAGGATCCGGATATACATCCGCTTCCCTACAGCTTCGGGGGAGCGCGGTACTTTTCAATCTGGGACTTCACAAGATCCTTCAGCTCGTATTCATGGACATCTTCATCCAACGCGTCGAGAATAACAACGCAGATAAGCCCCGCGCTCACGGAGGTATCCGAACACGCGTGCCGTGCGCTTCATCTTTCACTCGTTGCGGAGACAGGAGGCGAAGAATGCGCGCGGTCGCGGCGGTCCCGCGCAAGATGAATCTTTCTTCATGTCCATACATAGGAATTCATACTGACCGCCGAAGGCGACGGTGAAAATGCGCAGCTTTACAGTTACCGTAGGCGACAGTGAAAAAAGGTATTCCTATCCGGTTACGATTCCGGCAGGAGAAGCGTATTCCGTGATATGCACCGTTGAGGGTATTTCTCTCCTGAGTACTTTGCGGTTGTTTACGACGGGATGAAAAGCTAAATCTCGAAATAGCATCGGTCAAAGCGCTTTCGAAAACCTTCGGTGACGACGAGCTTTTCTTCTCTTGTTCTTCTGTCTCAGGATACCGATGCCGAAAAAACTCTTCGACTACTCCCCGATTACATCCTCGCGGCAAAATAACCGCCGCCGTGCTTTCAATCGTCATTTTCCTTCTGCTTACCAGAAAAAACGCACATAATGCGTTTTTTTCTTTATATTCTATTGCGGGAAACTGCGTTTTTTTTGGTATACTTATCTCAATTCGATCCTTTAACGAATTAACGGAGAATTTTCATGAATAACAAAAAGAGCTTCCTCAGAACGCTTGGCTATTCTCGACTGCGGCGGACAGCACACAAAGGTAATCGACCGCAAGGTACGCGAGCTCGGCGTCTATACCGACATCTTCCGTTAGGCACCGATATTGCGGCGCTTGAAGGCTACAAGGCGATAATTCTCTCCGGCGGTCCTTCTTCCGTATGGGCTGCCGGTGCGCCGAAATACGATGAAAAGATATCTCTCTCAGGTTCCGATGCTCGGCATATGCTACGGAATGCAGCTTATCTGCGAGCACTTCGAGGCGTCGTAAAGCCCTCCTTCAGAACGGAGTACGGTCAGACGGAAATAACCGTTGACACCTCCTGCCCGCTCTTTGACGGGCTTGAGGAAAAGCAGCTCGTCCTCATGAGCCACGGCGATGCGGTTGCAAAGCTTCCCGACGGATTCAAGCTTTGCGCAAAAACCGGCGAAGCCGCCGCGGTTGTGTGGTCGAAAGAAAAAACATAGTCGCGCTTCAATTCCACCCCGAAGTCGATCTCACCGAAAACGGAATAAAGATGGAGAACTTTCTCAGAAAAAAATAGTATTGCGTTCCGCGATACATATGCGCTCGAAGACCGCATAGAAACCTCGGTGAAGATGATACGCGAGCGCGTGGGAAACAACAACAAAGTCGTAGTTCTCGTTTTCCCGGAGGCGTAGACAGCGCCGTAACGGCGGTTCTTCTCGTCAAGGCTCTGCCCCGGAAAATGTATTTGCAATACATATCGATCACGGTCTTATGAGAAAGAACGAAAGCGACCTCATATGTGAAAATCTCCACAAGCTCGGACTTATAAATGAAGCGCGTCAACGCGGAAAAAAGGAATTTTTCTACGGCAAGGTCGATGCGGACGGAAACGGCACCGAGATCGGACCGCTCGCCGAAACGACCGACCCCTGAAATGAAGCGTAAGATCATCGGAAGCATGTTCATAAAGGTAACTCACGACGCCGTATCCGAGCTCGGCATCGATCTTGACAACACCTTCCTTGCGCAGGGCACTCTCCGCCCTGATTTGATCGAAAGCGGAAATCCCGACGTCAGCGGATACGCGCACAAGATCAAGACGCATCACAATGATGTTGACATGGTTCGCCGTGCAAGAGAACGCGGACTTATAATCGAGACGAACTGGGATTGGCATAAGGATGAGGTGCGCCGCGTTGCCCGCATGCTCGGCTTTTCTGGATGAAGAAATCGCTTCGCGCCAGCCCTTCCCGGACCAGGTCTCGAGTCCGCATGATCTGCTCCGAAGCGAATCCCCCGAAAAGATCCGGAAAAGCAGGCAGAAATCGCTTCGTTCTGTGAAAAGCCATAACGTAAAATCGTACCTTGCGCCGATCCTCAGTGTCGGTGTTCAGGGCGACTGCCGCAGCTAAAAACACTTGTCACGCTTTTTCGGCGACAGCCATCCTGATTGGAATAACATATTCACTTTGGCAAAGAGATACCGAACAAGTTCAGCTATGTCAACCGTGTAGCGTACTGTGTATATAAGGATGAGGGATACGATATGCATTCGGACGGACTTCATGTGTGTCGCGATGCCGCGGACATACTCCGCGAGGCAGATTCCGCGGTTACGTCAAACATAATGAATCCGGAAGATTGCGCAATGCTTTGCCGTGCTCATCCCGCTGTCATGCAGTAAAGGAAAGCGCTACGCAATTGCGATCCGCGCCGTTGTTACATCGGATTTCATGACCGCCAGATCCGCAATTCCGGGATCGGACTTTTCCATGGAAGCTCTCGACCGCACGGTTGAGGAGATCAAGACACAGCCTGCGAAAGGATATCTCCATGATATTCTATGATGTAACGGAAAGCCTCGGCAACCGTCGAGTGGGAATGATTGCATAACTCAGGAAGTGCCGTAAATACGGGCTTTTCGCAGAAAAGCAGGTCTGTTTGACGACCGAATGACGACAGATTAAATCACCCTGCGGGACAATGTCCCGCAGGGTGATTTCACATAGTTACGCCATATCTTTATCCATCATTTCGCACATTGCATCCTCCATCTCTGAGTATGCGTGCATATAGTGTGTCGTAATATAAATGCTCTCATGTCCCACTCGGGCGGCAACCACTGGTGGACCAACCTTTATTAACCAGATAAGTGATGTGAGAATGCCGAAAGCAGTGAATTGTTATTCGTGGCACTCCTGCTTTTTTCAATACCGGCTTTGAGCTACGATGAAGCGATGTCTTACTTGTAGAAAACAGCGTGGTATCCGGTTTTGAGTCGGGAAGTTTTGCGATATACTTTCTTATCAGCGGTAAATTTCGTAAACTATCCGCAATAACCTCACCTGTTATAACGGGACTTTTCGGGAGGTATCTTTTGTTTTGGTCAGACAAGCAGTTTTCTTCCTCTCACGAATTCCACATGTTATATCAGATTCGTTCATTTCATATGCTCCTTTGATCCGGATCGCATAACACTCGGAGAGCTGTGTGCAAATTCACCCGTCGATCAGTTTTTCACGGACGAATTTATACCGAAATATTAAAACCGAGGTCAATGGTCATTCTTTCTGCGCTTGAGCGACGAGCGCAGTAAGCTGCGCCGATAGCAAGGAAAAGCTAAAATACTCCTGTAATATTTCACGCTTGGGAGCCTCTGGACATCCGGAAACGCCTCGGAACTGCCAATCAAGGCATCAGACAGGGTTCTGAAAATGATTTTCGAGCGTGATCGGAACATCAAGCGTTACTCAAGATTGATCTTCCTCAGGGATAAACGATACCGAGGCAGACCCAATCGCTGCCGAGCGTTTTCCGAAACAGAATCGTCAAACACGCAGGAAAAATAAAACGCAAACATTCCGATGATACACAGGCGCGATGCAAGGAGAAAGGAAAGCGACAAGGTCAAAAAACCTTTTTTTTCTTCAAGCGTGACCGAGGTCACGGCTGTTTTTGGTTTTTCCTAAAATTTTACCGAAGATCGCACATATGGAGTTCAAAGTCTTGTAAAATACGTTTTTAATGATATAATGAAAGCGATGTTACAAATCTAATGCATTTTTTATCGGATAGTTCACACAAATGTTTTTTGCGCAGGCGGTCTCGACCACCGTACATAAAAACCGCCGCAGCCGCGTGCGGAGCGTCCGTCAATCATTCGGCAGACAAGAAAGGAAAACGCCATGGGAAACGCAGAAAATGTTTTCGGAAATCACCGCCCGCAAAGCATCCTCCGCTGCACTTCGGAAAAATCGAAAAGATATTCATCCTATTCGTTATCGCGTCGATGATCGGTTGGTTCTACGAGCTCGCTTTTTACCTCATAGCCGAGCATCGGATCGCAAATCACGGATTCTTCTACGGTCCGTATCTTCCGTATACGGCTTCGGTGCGCTTTTTCATTCTCCTGTACAAGCTCGTTCAAAAAATATCCGATAGCGGTATTTCTTCTCTCGATCCCGGTGACCGGTATTCTCGAATACTTCACGGGGCTTGTCATGTTCAGAATATGGCATGCGCGTTGGTGGGGACTACACTACCGCTTTTATGAACATCGGCGGTTTTGTCTGTCTGAGAAGCGTTCTTTCCTTCGGGGTCGGAGCGCTGATACTAATTTACATAGTTGATCCGGCGGTTTCGGGAATCACGGGAAAACTTTCGCCGCGCATGAGAAACCCGTTTCGGCGCTTCTTCTCGCTCTTCTGATATTTGACATCGTTATGACCGTTCTTTTCCGCATGCCGAAGCCCTTTTGCGTAAAATCCGATACCGTTCGGTTGATTTTTTAATACGATATGTGATATAATAACCGTAAAGAAGTGCCGTCTTCGGTGCAAAGCATCGGCGATGCAGCAAAGGCGGCATACGCTCGTATGATGCTTTAAGGAGGCTTTTATGGAATACGTAATAGCGGGGATCATCGCACTTGTCGTGATTCTCATTTTTGCAAATGTTCGTGTCGTTCCGCAGGCGACGGAATTCGTAATCGAATTTCTCGGAAAATATCGCGCTACGGGAAGCCGGAATACATGTCAAGATCCCGTTTGTCGAGAAAATCGCAAAGCGGATCACGCTCAAGGAACAGGTCATTGATTCTCCCCCGCAGCCGGTTATAACCAAGGACAACGTAACGATGCAGATCGACACTGTTGTATTCTACCGCATATACGATGCAAAGCTGTATGCATACGGTGCCGTAAACCGATGAGCGCGCTTGAGAATCTCACCGCAACAACGCTGCGTAATATTGTCGGTGAGCTTGAGCTTGACGGCACGCTTACTTCCCGCGACACCATAAACGGAAAGATGACCACCATTCTTGACGAAGCAACCGATCAGTGGGGGCATAAAGGTCAGCCGTGTAGAGCTTAAAAACATAATTCCGCCTTCCGAGATACAGAACGCAATGGAAAAGCAGATGAAGGCGGAGCGCGACAGACGTGAAACTCTGCTTCAGGCAGAGGGTCACAAGGCAGCCGCCATCACCCGTGCGGAAGGCGACAAGCAGGCAATGATACTTGCCGCGGAGGGTGAACGCGACGCGCGGATCGCACGCGCCGAAGGTGAAGCAAAGGCGATCCTTCGCAAAGCAGGCGGAAGCCGAAGGAATCTGTCTGATCCGCGAAGCAAATCCCGACGGCGCAGTCATCGAGCTTAAGAAATATGACGCGCTTGTCAAAATGGGCGACGGAAAAGCTTCGAAGATAATAATCCCCACCGATGCCGTAAATGCGGTGACTTCAAACGTACTTTTCTCGGAGAGCACCGGACTCGGCGATGTCACAAAGAGCGCTCCCGAGAAAAAAGACTGCGCCGAAAAGGGACGAATGCTGTGAGCGGTTCGGAGACCGTGCAAACTGATCACGTGAAATCATTTCCCGGGGAATAATAAAAACCGGTCGGCTAAGTTTCATTCAGCCGTCCGGTTTTGAGCTTTCGGAATATTTCGGAAGCATTCCGATGCATTTACGAAAGGAACGCACTTCATGGAAAAAGACGAGATTCTGAAAATTTTCAAAATCCCCCGATTCTCGAATGCGACAGAATTATTCTCAGAAAAATGGACCGTTCTTTCGCTGACGATATGTTCGAATACGCTTCAAATCCCGCGGTGACGAAGTATCTGACATGGGATGTTCATCCGAACAGGCGATTCTCGTACAACTATCTCGGATATGTAAACTCACGTTACCGGACCGGCGAATTTTTCGACTGGGCGATAACCATGCGCGACAGCGGCAAATGATCGGCACCTGCGGCTTTACACGATTCAACTTCAGTTCTTATTCCGCCGAGATAGGATTCGTGCTCAACCCTAAATACTGGGGGTATTCGATCGCGCCCGAAGCGGCTCGGCGCGTGATACGGTTCGATTCGACACGCTCGAGCTTCACCGCATCGAAGCGCGTCATATGGAAAACAACATACAGAGCCGCCGCGTCATGGAGAAATCCGGAATGACGTTTGAGGGGATATACCGTGATATGATGCTCGTCCGCGGGCAGTTTGTTTCTGTCGGGGTCTGCTCGATCCTCAGAAGCGAGTTCAACCGTGACAGGATCATGTCGCAGCTTCTTTGAGGTTTTGCCGTGAACATTTATTATCCGCTTCTCAAAAATGTTTTGGTTCGCCGTGAGGCACAAGGACCGCCTCCGAACGGTGACGCTTTCCTTCCGGACGGTATCGAAGAAGTGAAGGATGTTGATTACCTAGGCGACGGAAAAAGCGAGCATATGTTGACATATATTTTCGCAGCGGTGAGAACACCGGACGCCCGGTCGTACTCTCGATCCACGGCGGCGGATGGATGTCGGGAAGCGAAAACAACCGAAACTTCTGTATCCGCCTTGCAGAGCGCGGCTTCACGGTGTTCAACGTGAACTACTCTCTCGCGCCGAAAGCCTCCTCCGTGACCAGCTTTGCGATATAGCGGCAGCGCTTTCATTTCTTAAAGAAAGTGCCGGAAGCTTTTCGGGTGCGCCCGGCAGTGTCTCACTCATCGGAGACAGCGCGGGCGGGCAGCTTGCATTTTTCACAGCGGCGCTTCTCTGCTCCGGTAGGCTGCGTGAAATATACGAAATAAATCTGCCTGATATCAAAGTCCTCGCGCTCGCCCTGCTTTCTCCGGTATGCTTTTTGACGGAAGGAAGGGGTCCTGTGGCTTCCGGCAGACGCATAGCGCTTTCGCGCGATTTTATGAAGAAATACGGACAATATGTATCGCCGGATTCACTTCCCCGATCTCGGCACTCTGCCGCCGTGCTTTATCTCGACTGCCGCAGAGGATCACCTCGGTCGGGAGCAGAGCCGCAGACTTTCCGAACTGCTTAAAAAGAACGGTGTCCGCTGCGAGCTGCACTTTGAAGAAAGATCGGCACACGGTCATGTCTATCCGATACACAACCCCGACTGCGATGCCGCGGTATCGGTAACGGACTCGATAGCACGTCTGATCGAAAACGCATGACGTTTTCACGCAATCGGTGAAGAATCGGTAAACTTCATTCGGATGGCACGCACGGTATTCGACATACCGAGTGATGTAAATACATAGCAACAAAGGAGATGCGTTTTCACGCATCTCTCTTTTTCAATTTTCAATATACTCTTTTATTCCGCAGTGCCGTCGGATTCGAAAAGCGATATCACCATTTTGATAATCTCGGTATTATCTGCGATATTGCTTATCCCGGGCTGAATATACTCTCCGTTTTCATCGCTTATGAACAAAGCCGAGTGATACTTTATCTGTAAATGAAAAGACCGGGCATCCGCGTCGCTTTTTTCGGTGGCTTGACGGATGAAGCGGGAGAATCCGTATTCCGGGTGAATCCGCCGTCACTGCTGTTACCGCATAAGCAAAACGTTATCAGAAGAAGCAGTGCCGATATCATCACGAGGGCAATACATTCAACCGATATCATATCTGAAATTATCCATGAACGTCAGACCGTCAAATTCCTCCAATATCACGCTGAGAGATATATAATATTTACCGTCGGCGCCGACGCAGATTTTTACATTCGAAAGTTCAAGAAAACTTATTCCGGAATCGGGATACAGAGACTCTGCTCGCTCGTGCATATGCCTCAAGAATTTCGTTTGTGATTCCGTCAAGGAGCGACGGATTGAGATTGTCGAACTTACCGCTGTTTCTTACAATATAGTTGTCAAGCACGCCGTCGGGGGTTATATCGACGAGTATTTCATCATCCGTTGCGAATCCGCGCACGGAACGTATATACGAAAGAATAAGTGTTATGCGCCTTATGAAGTCTCCGCTGCGCTCGGGATAAGAGCCGAGTCCGAGGATGCGACGATACCGTCGGCGATATCGCCCGCCTCGTCAAGCGTGATCCTGTGCGTCACATTCTCCGGAAGAAACTGCGGAATCGTTCAGAAAGCCCGCCAGCTTGCCTTCGTTGAAAAGGTACTGGTTGTTTTCGTTGTCGGTATATGCATCGACAACGCCGTTCGGCAGATCGACCGACTTATCATATGTCGCTGTTATTCTGTCGCCGTTTGAGCATGCAGCGCGCTTGAAAACTGATTTTCTTTTTTCAATATCGCCGTGCACAAAATCCGTCTTGCCGTCGATTTTTTATGTGTTTTCATCATTCGCCGTACTTCGATCCGCCGAAAGTGCGAAAGCCGTACCGGCTAAAAAGTACCCGCAAGCAAAAAAGAACTGCCAAACTCGTAATTGTTTTTTTCATTTTACGCCTCCTGTAGTATTATTAAAATTATTGATAAAGCATTACGCTGTATCGACCTTAAGTCATCGGACCGTCATTTTGCCCGAGTTTCGGTCGACCGACGCCGATTTTACAAGCAAGAATAGCTCTGTGCGGAATCATCTTCCATGTCATTAATTTTATATTATATATACATTACATCATGATTATAGCATTGCGGTGCCAACTTGTCAATACATTTTTATATATTTTTTATAATAACTTTATATAATTAAGTAGATGCATCTCGCTGATGCATCTACTTTTAATTACCTGCGGTCTGATTCTATTCGTCATGAAATTTCGCAGAAATTTTATGACTTCCGCGCATCCACTTTTAGGACACTGATTTTTTCGCTTTCCGCACGCCCGGCATAAGCCGACGGATATTCCGCCGTCCTCCGCCGCGCGTCGCTTAAAACCGGAGGCAAGCTGCGTCAAAGGAAATCATCGCCGAAAAGCACGCTCAGCCGATATCGTATCTGAAGCTGTCCATAAAGCTAAGACCGTCGGAATCATTCATGGAAGCCGTAACAGATATATAATACTTTCCGTCAGTGTCAGCGCACACCTTTACATATTGAACGTTAAATCCGCTTATTCCGGAATACAGCGCCTCTGCCTGCTCTCGCATACACTGCAAGCGATTCGTCCGTAATTCCGTCAAGGAGTGAAGGATCGAAGTTGTCGAACTTTCCGTTATTTCGCACAACATAGTTATAAAGCTCGCCGTCGAGGGTGATCTCAACGAGGATTTCATCATCTATCGCAAAACCGCGCACGGCGCGGGAATATCCGAAGGTGAGTTGTTGGCGGAGCTTCAAGGAAGCTCCCGCTGCGTTCAGGATAAGTGCCGAGTCCGAGGGATGCGACGCGGATACCGTCGGCGATATCGCCTGGCCTCGTCAAGGGTGATCTGGTGCGTCACGTTCTCGGAAGAACCGGCTGAATCATCCAAAAATCCCGTCAGCCTGCCGCCGTTGAAAAGGTATTGATTGCTTTCGGCGTCGGCATATATATCAATGATATCGTCGGATACGGCGATCGACTTATCATAAATCACACTTATCTCTGTTTCCGTCGGTGCAAGCCGCGCTTGAAAATCTGATTTCTTTCAATATCACTGCGCACAAATTCCGCTCCGTCTTCGATTTCCATATTCTCCATATCGGTCTCGGTGCCGTCCGCCGAAAGTGCGAAAACGGTACCGGCCATGAGAGCGCCCGCAAGCATAATAACCGCAATAACTGTAATCTAAATTTTTCATGTTACATCTCCTATATTACTGATAAAGGCTCTGAGTCGTATTACCTTTGAGGAAACGATTTGCCATTCTGTCATAATTCTCTGTTCCGTATACGAATTTATACCAAAAATCAGCATACTCAAGGGCTTTCGCCAAGGTATAATGATTTGCATCCTTGAACTTGAAGACATTTATTACCCATTGATCGCATGAAGCACTCGGTATCTCACCCTTCCAGCCGATAACGCACTGTGCGCCGCCGTGTCCGCATGTTGCGCTGCACAGGTTGGCGGGGATATCTGTAACCGGTAGCCTGAGTGGAATCCGCAACCGGTGCGGGGTTGTGCCCGTATTGCATGCCACATACATTACAAGCCGCACTCCGGACAAAGCGTGTCTTGTAAGTCCATAGATCTGACGGTCACCGCCGCCGTAATAGAGACCCCAACTGTCTCCGCAGAGAAACGACCGGTTTTCATATGTAAACCCATGCGGATCTTTCCGGGGTTGCCGTGGCTTGATATAACGAGGATCTTTTGCATTTGCCATCACGGAATATGCATCAGCTGCACTGTTGTTCAAATATTCTCCGGCGTCATATCCCATATTCCACAAATAGCCGAGCGACCTGACCTCCGGCTTCGCGTGAATTGAGATCGTATGTGTCAAATGTGAAAAAATATACGCTTTGCCGGAGGCTGCAAAAGGCGGTCGATCCGCACTCGAGCAGCACGACAAAAAGATATTAAGAAAGACAGCATTTAAAGATTTTCTTTTTCATGTTCCATACCCTTTTTCTGTAAAAATATAATTTTAATGATCTTGGTTTACCGTACAGCTCTTATCTCAACGGAACCACCTTCCTTACGACTTATTTTTTATGTTTTATTTCCATTACGTTACAATTATATCCTTTTTATGTATATTTGTCAATAGTTTTTCCAATATTTTGTATTAAAAACTTTTATAGTATTTTTTCGGAAAATAAATAAAGACTGCAAAGCAGATCATTCTCCGCTTTACAGCCTTTATTTTAATTTTTTTTATTTTCCGAAATTTTCTTGACGAGTGCTTATGTGCTTTGCCGAATACTTGTACGCGATTTCGTAATTTCCGATACGCTGAGCGCAAAGCTCGATATCGGTATAAATCCGCAACAGAAGAAGAATCCCTTTGGCTCCGAATCGGCGGCTTTTTATAAAAAGCGCCAGCGCAGGATTCAAGATTACCCGCCGAATACATCGCCCCGCCCCTGAGATGAAGAAGATACTGCTCCGACGAGACAAGTCCGGAACGTTCGATCGCCTCCGCATATTCGTTCTCGCCGGTTTCGGAAAACCGAAGAGCCGAAAGATATGCGAAAAACTCCGGCGGACTGCGCTCGGCGAAAAATTCATCTGCTCGCACAGCCTCAGGGGTGAAATATTGCGGTTTGTCGTGGATTCATAAAGAAGATTTGCAAAGCGCATCGTGTTTTCGGCATACGCCCTGCCGATGTGTTTTCCGACGCATCAAGCGCTTTGTCAAAATACACTTTTGCCGTCATCGGCTTACACTGCACAAGCAGTTCGGCAGCAATTCCTGATATAGGAATATGCAAGAAGCGTGAGTATCTCTTCATCGAAGACCTGCACCTGTTCCGCCTCGTCCGCAAGCCTGGAATAACGCTTTTCCCGAAAAGCGCTCTTCTGAACGAATCGATAATCTTCCCTTTTCTGAATATCGCGTCTTCCTGTTCGTCGGCAAATATCCGGCTAACCGAAACACCGGAGCCTTGGCGCAGATCTTGCTCAGTGTCTCGAGAGAGACGGAGTGATTTGCCGGATTCGATCATGCTGGAGCATTATTCCGGGTTATGATATCTCCGGCAAGCTCCTCCTGCGTCATTCCGGCGGCAAGCCTGCATCTCCCCTGATCCGCGCGCCATGCCGCCCGGTCACAATATCACTCATCGTCGGCACCGAACACGTCCGGAGGATTCTTTATAGTCGTCGAGAAGCTTTCTTCCTCGTCCTTCATCTGCTCCTCATAGGCATCTATTCCTTCGTTTATGCGGCAGACGCGCTCATCGGATTCTCTTGCATACGCATCCGCGTTTTTCTTTATATCGCTGACGCTGCGCATAACCTCTGGCGCAGACACTTTTGGTGAACTCCTGAGTCTGAGCGCCATTTTGTTCTTCATCCTGTATGAGGGAAAAAACAAATTCTTCTTCGCGCTCCGCCTCTTTTTCTCCTCGAAATTTTCTTTTGAGAGAAAGGGAGCTCATTCTCATGCTCGATCCGGCTTTTCTCCAAGATCGCCTTTGAGATTCAAGCTCTTTTCATGCTCCGCCTGACGTGCTTCAAGCTCTCTTTAAGAGATTCACTCTTCCTCGCAGCGTGACTTTTCCTCCGCCCGAGATCGGAAAGACGTTTTTGTCTCCTCGGAAAATCTCGCGCACTCAGCTTCGAAATGTGAGCGCGATGCCAAGCGCTCATTCATGAGACGGGAAAGCTCCTCTCTTATCGGCAAGAGAAGCCGAATACTCCCTGTTCCATTTCATTCGCGGTATCATTCAGTGAAGAAATCTTCCCCTCAAGCTCCGAAACACGGGCACAAAGCTTCTCATTCTCCGTCCTCATACGCTCTTCCTTCTCGGAAAACGCTTGTTTTCTTCAATATATGCGTTTACATCTTTTCGGCTGTAGCCGCGAAACGATTTCGAAAACAAAACCTTTTTTTCTTCCGCCATATGCCCTCCTTCCGATATCAGATAAAGAAAAGTGTACAGCCGCTGTCCTTGAAATGCTGTATTTTCGCGCAGACGCTCCTCGCTGACGTCGAAATGCTTTCCGAGGCAGGTTATGCACATGAATTCATGCGCGCCACGGTTCACAAGTTTTTGTGAAGCGCTATTTCGTCGCGCCAAGTTTCTTTTGCAGACCATGCAATAATCTTCGTTCATCTTTCAACAAACTTCGCCTTATAAATCTTGAAGGAACGTCCGGGCAGCGTGGGATTATAGCAGTCAAACTTTACGCGCCGATATTCTCACCGGTGAGAATGTCGGTGAGCTCAAGTCCGTAGTTGCTGCCTCCGGGAATTCCGTAATCGTCGAAATACAGAAGCACCTGAAGAGGATTGATATCAAAGTTATAATAAGCGATCACGATCTCGCCGTTTGCAAGGAATTTGAGAAGTCCCATTCTCGCCTTGGATGCGTAGCGCTGCTTCTCCTCATAGAAAGGCGCTCTTGCGTCGGGATCCTGATTGAGAGCGATAAGCTCGCGGTTGAGCATGACGCTGCGGCAGTACTCGTTTACATTTCTTATATCCGCACCCATCATGAGGGGCGCCCCACAGACACCAAAGAGAGAAAATGCATGAGATATTCTTCATCGGTGCATCCGCCCGTGTGACTTACGTTGCCTTCGCCGCCCATTCCGACGACGAGCATATCCATATCGTTGAAGCATCCGGGACCGGAATACTTGAAGTCCGGAAGCTGAGTCTGCGCAATATAGCGGAACGCCTCATATTCATCGGTGATATCGGCATGGCTACGGTACATATGCGCACCGATCGAACGCATCCAATCCCAAGGATCATATGCGTCCCGCAGGTGCATCCCGCAAAGGATCTCGCGTCCGGTAGAGCGGAGCGCCATACTCATAGTAAGGTAGGAATTGCGTACATCTCGCGCTGCCCGGATAATGGCAGAGGTCGTATTTGAGGTAGTCAACGCCCCATTCCGCGAAGGTATGCGCATCCTGATACTCGTGACCGTAGCTTCCGGGATAGCCGGCGCAAGTCATAATCCGGCAGCCGAATACATACCGAATTTGAGTCCTTTGAATGAACGTAACCGCAACGTACTTCATTCCGTGCGGGAATTTTTCGGGATCGGCGACGAGCTTTCCGCTGCGGTCGCGCTCGCGGCATGACCAGCAGTCATCGATAACGAGGTATTCGTAACCGGCGTCACGGTATCCCTTATCGACCATAGCGTCGGCAATTTCAAATATAAGCTGCTCATTTATATTCGAGCCGAAGGTATTCCATGAATTCCATCCCATAGGGGGAGTTTGTGCAAGCATTTTTCAAACCGTCCTTAATAAAAATATAGCACTTTTATTATATCATTTCAGCGGAATTTGTCAATACACTTTACCTATTAAAGAGCCCCTTCGAAGGACAAAACAGCGAAGAAATGATAAAAGTGCACAGAAAAAGTGAAATTATCCTAATGTTTTTTCAATTTAGCACTTTACTAAATTAAATTGATGATGTATAATATAAACATCCGCAGCACAGTAAAGCGCGCGGTGAAATTAATCAACTCAAGGAGAGAAAACAATGAAACGTATTATAGCTCTTATTCTCGGCGCACTTATGCTCTGCACAGTATTTGCATCATGCACAGGCAAATCCTCCGATGATCTCGCAGATAATGACCGGAAAACCTGCGGTATCCGGAAACGACACCGCAGCAAACACCGACGACAACACTGACGATGCTTCTTCGGATCTCGCATACATCACCGGAAAGAAAAAGCTTGTCATCGGTATTACGGAATACAAGCCGATGAACTATCAGGAAGACGGTGAGTGGACCGGATTCGACACGGAGTTTGCAAAAGTGTTCTGCGAAAAGCTCGGTGTTGAAGCGGAGTTCCTCCCTGATTGAGTGGGACAGCCGCTTCACGGAGCTCAAGTCCAAGGCATCGACTGCATCTGGAACGGAATGACCATCAGCGAAGACGCAACGAAAACACCAGCGTATCAAAGGCATATGTAAAGAACGCTCAAGTCGTTGTAATGAAGGCAGACAAGGCCGGTGAGTACACCCGTGTTGAAGATCTTTCCAAGCTCACCTTTGCTGCTGAAAAAACGGAAGTGCGGGCGAGGCTGCACTCAAAGAGCTTTCCTACAACACCACCGGCGTTACTGCTCAGAGCGACGCCCTCATGGAAGTCGCATCAGGAAGCACCGACGCATGCGTTATAGACATAACTATGGCAAATGCGATGACCGGCGAAGGCACAAGTTACAAGGATCTTGCGATCGCCTGCGAGCTTACCAGCGAGGAATACGGTGTATCCTTCAGAACCGGTTCCGACATGGTTGAGAAGTTCAACGAAGTCCTCGACGAGTTCCTCGCCGACGGAACACTCGACAGACTTGCCGAAAAGTATTCACTCACTCTTGTGAAATAATCCCAAAAGGACTTAACGGACAAATGTTTATAAAGGTAACTCTCGACCTTCTTGTCGGATTCTGACGACCTTCAAGGTATTCGCTCTACTTGTATTCTCTCTTCCGCTCGGACTTATTATCGCATTCTGGCCTCAATGAGCCGCTTCCCGTCCGATCAAATTTGTATGCAAGTTCATCGTGTGGGTAATACGCGGTACGCCGCCTCATGCTTCAGCTCATAACCGTTTATTACGGTCCCGGTCTGATCGGTACCTGGGCGCAGGGACTCGGCTCGACATCCCCATTCATTGCATTTCTCTGTTTCGCCAGAAGGTATTCGACCGATTCCTCGCTCTCATGGTAGCTTTCATAATCAATTATGCGCATGCTACTTCTCTGAGATCTACCGCGGCGGATCGAAAGCATCCCGCGCGGCCAGTATGAGGCAGGTCAGGTCCTCGGCATGACAAAGGCGCAGATTTTTTCCGCATAATCCTGCTTCAGGTCATAAAGAGGATTCTGGCACCGATGAGCAACGAGATAATCACGCTCGTCAAGGACACTTCCCTTGCGCGGACGATCGCAGTATACGAGATAATTCAATGCACAGGCGTCTCATAAAGCTTGAAGGTATTCTTTGGCCGCTCTTCTACACCGCGGCGTTCTACCTGCATTCAACGGACTGCTCACGCTGCTGTTCTCCGCCGCTGAGAAAAAGCTTGATTATTACAGAGGTTGACCATGAGCTTTCTTTGAAGTAAACAACATAGAAAAGAGCTTTACGGAAAAACAAAAAGTCTTAAAGGGCATAAGTTTCGATAAAAAAAGGCGAGGTTCTCGCTGGGATCGGTTCTTCGGGATCGGGAAAGACGACCCTGCTGCGATGTCTTAATTTTCTTGAAAGGCCGGAAAACGGAACGATCAGCGTAAACGGAGAAACGCTTTTTCGATGGCGCTCTGAGAAAAGAGATCAACGACAGCGAGATACGGCGCAGGCGCCTCCACTTCGGGCTTGTGTTCCAATCGTTCAATCTTTTCCCGCAGTACACGGTACTTAAAATATCACTCTTGCCGAAGAGCTTCTCGGCAAGGAGGATCTCAACGGCAAGGAGTATCTCGGATGCCGCAAATATCACGCGGGCGCGCGAGATGATCACCGAAAAGCACGCGAGCTTCTGAAAACGTCGGACTTGCCGAAAAGAAAGCTCGTATCCGTGCGAGCTTTCGGGCGGCCAGCAGCAGCGTGTCGCAATTGCGCGTGCGCTTTGCTCTGAGTCCCGACATTCTCTGCTTCGACGAGCCCACGTCGGCGCTTGATCCGGAGCTTACGGAGAAGTACTCAAGGTTATCCGCGAACTGAAAAGAAGGATCGGACAATGATAATCGTCACGCATGAGATATCGTTTGCACGGATGTCGCGGACACGGTTGTTTATGTCCGACGGCGTGATCGAGGAAATGGGTACGCCCTCGGAGGTTATCGAAAATCCGAAATCCGAAAGGACGAAGACCTTCCTTTCGGAGATTCAGCGGAACGACTGATGTTCGTGAACATAGCGACTGCGATGCAGTCCTTTTTTCGTCTTTCGAATCCGACGAAATCCGCCGGAAGTTTCCGAGCGTATCTTTTCGAAAAGGTCTTTGCGCCGTTTGCTCGCGCCATCAATCCCGCAAGACAAGGAAACCGGTATCGGCGCGAAGCGTCACGGTATCCGCGCTCATACAGGCGTTCAAGCGCCTCTTTATTGAGTCCTTCAGAGTGTCAATGCCGCTTATATCATCGGGGGCAATTATGAGACTCTTCCCTTTCTCAAGCTTTTTGGCAAGATCAACTCCCTTGTTATATACCTTTCGGCTCTGAGATGAAAGCTCTTTTGCGCTTTCGGGATAGCGGCGGGCGTATCAAGCGCGCAAGTCGATCATCCTTTTTGCTGTCACGCACGGTATCGCGCGGCTTCGCTGTGAA
>VOFG01003113.1_pt1 | contig 19851 bp, 37 predicted proteins | sample 5384171 | NCBI WGS metagenome assembly VOFG01 (sample SAMN12384726, study PRJNA508395) | human gut metagenome | isolation source: healthy gut F | host: Homo sapiens
AGAAGTACATACATGATTCAAAAGCCTGTGTGATCGATTATGTATTGAGCGAAGATTATGCAAAATACAGCAAGACACTCCAAAGCAAGGGTCTGAACTGCAAGCCGTTTGAGAAATCAAGCGGCTTTTTTCATACCGTACATAGCCGTCTGCTTCGCCGCAGGCGGCTAAATCTATGTAAAGGAGGAAACCCCCAAAATGGCGAACTGTAAAGTAATAGCGGTGACGAACCAAAAGGCGGCGTGGGTAAAACCACAACAACCGCAAGTCTCGGTATCGGTCTGGCGCAGGAAAACAAACGGTACTACTGATCGACGCGGACGCGCAGGCTTCTCTGACGCTCTCCCTCGGTTATGCCAAACCCGACGAGTTGCCCGTTACCCTGACGGACATTATGCAGAGTGTAATCGACGACACGCCGATTCCCGACGGACACGGTATTTTGCACCACGGCGAGGGCGTTGACCTGCTCCGGCAAACATTACCCTATCGGGTATGGAAATCCGGCTCATAAACGCTATGAACCGTGAACGGGCGCTGCGGACATATCTGGGTGAGGTCAAACCTCACTACGACTATATCCTCATTGACTGTATGCCGTCGCTCGGTATTATGCCGCTGAACTCACTGGCGGCAGCGGACAGCGTTATCATACCGTCGCAGCCGTCGTTTCTCTCGGCAAAGGGTCTGGATTTGCTTATGCACTCCATTTCACAGGTCAAGCGGCAGATCAATCCCAAGCTGAAAATCGACGGGATTCTTTTTACGATGGTAGACAGCCGAACCAACGAGGCAAAAGGAAATCATTGCTTCTCTGCGCGCCCACTACGGTGAGAAAATCCGTGTGTTTGGGGCGGAAATACCCTTTTCCGTGAGAGCCGCCGAAACCAGCGGCAGGGGCAAGAGTATCTACGCCCACGACAAAAACGGCAAGGTGGCTGCTGCCTATCACGCGTTGACAAAGGAGGTGTTTGAGATTGAGCGTAAAAACGAGAGATTTAGGAATGACGCCGTTAGATGATTTGTTTTCTACCGACGAAAGCCGAGCCGAATCACAGTTTGAAAAGGTCGTGACGCTGAACCCCGCTGAAATCTCCGACTTTCCGAATCATCCGTTTAAGGTCAAACAGGATGACGCTATGGCTGAAATGGTCGAGCGTCCGAAAATACGGTGTGTTAGTTCCGGCTCTTGTCCGACCGAAAGAGAACGGCGGCTATGAAATGGTCGCAGGTCACAGGCGAAAGTTTGCGGCTGCTCTGGCTGAGCTGACGGAGATTCCATGTATCGTCCGCAACCTATCTGACGATGAAGCTACCATTATTATGGTAGACAGTAATCTTCAAAGGGAAACGATCTTACCGTCCGAAATAGCATTTGCCTATAAAATGAAGCTGGAAGCTATGAAAAGGCAGGGTCAGAAGGACGGATTTAACTTCTTCTCCATTGGATAATAAGTTAAGTGGAACAACATCTGCTCAACAGTTAAGTCAGAAAAGTGGAGACAGCCAACCGCAGATTTATCGCTTTATCCGCTTGACCGAACTGATCCCGCCTGTCCTGCAAATGGTGGATGACGGAAGATTGCTTTCCGTCCTGCCGTGGAGCTGTCCTATCTTTCCAAAGACCAGCAGCAATCTGCACGACACAATGGAATGTGAGGACTGCACCCCGTCTTTGGCGCAAGCTATTAAAATGAAAGAGTTCAGCAAGGACGGCAGACTGACCGACGGTGATTCTCTCCATCATGCAGGAGGAAAAGCCAAATCAGAAAGAACAATTCAAAATGCCGAAAGAGCGTATCAGCAAATATTTTGCACCGGGGACGCCCGCGCAGAAGATCGAAGATACCATTGTTAAGGCGTTGGAAATGTACCGAAAGCGTGAACGGCAAAGAGATATGGAACGACGATAAAATTTTCCTAACAAAGGGGTATCTATACCTAAAATAAGGCAAAGGTGCGGCGGTGTTCGCTTGTTCCCCCTCTCCACACCTCTCCCCTCAAAAAACTACCTGCACTACCCGAAAAAAAGAGATGTCTATGGGGCTGTCAATTCACACCTTTGCAGCAGAACGCAAAAATCCGTACAATGAAGCTGCAAAGGAGGTCTTGCGATATGAAAAGCAATACAATTCATGCTATTGGCAGCGCTTGTCGTTTCTGTATCGGGATGTGCGAATACAAATCATCCGCAGGCAATACGGGAAAGTTCGGATATAGAGGCATTGAGAAGCGAGATTGACGAAAACGCTGTGCCAAAGGAAACGCTAACCGATTCTTTTTCGGAAAGTAAAACGAGTTCCGACGATAGCGTTATTGATGTTAAAGGCGGAAACGGAATCGTCACAGGCAGAAACGCCGCAGCCTACCGCAGAACAAAGCCCTGCGCTGGGGATACAATCGCCGCAGACAGTCGTTTCAAACGATACGCCGAAACCCGAATCGTCGAAAGCCGTTGAGCCTACCACTGAACCAAAGCCAACGCCAACGCAGCAGCCAACACAGCAACAGGCAGAAGAAAAACCAACGCCGGAACCTGCACTGACTGAATCACCGCAGGAAACCGCGCCGCCCGCAGAACCTACCGCACCCGACTTCAATATCGACTATTGGATCGGTTATGCGAAAGCTATGCGGAAAGCGTGGGACTGCGGCTGAAAAGCCTACGGCGGTTGACTGCTGGGACAATCCCATCACCGCAGGAGCATACAGCGCTTGCCTTGACCGGGACATTGAAAGCAGGCTGGATCGGTACAGCCGTGATGAAGATATTACCGATGTCTGGATATGGGCGCAGACACGCTCCGACAGGGAGCTATGATTTGTATATCGGCTACGCCTAAATCAAATCAAAACCGAATATTTCACTATGAACGCACTGTGTAAAAACACGGTGCGTTTTTTCATTCAAGGAGGATTTCACAGAATGAAAACGCAGAAAATCAAAAAGAATGATGTCGCTGTTTCTGGCGGCTTTGATTTGCGTTACTACCCTTGTCGGGTTCGGAACGACTGCCTATGCCGCAGAAGAAACCGACGAAGTATATCTTATCTCCTATCCCCGTGACGGCGACGCTAACTACGGCGGCGAATGGGGGCACGGCAGCTTTAATTTATGAACGGATGGTTCGCACAAACTTCGCGCTATACCACCGTCCGAGCAATGGGTTCGTATGACGGCAATATCTGTTACTGCATTGAACCCGGCGTGCCGCAGGAATCGGGCGACCGCTACACCAAAAAGGCGAGAACTTTTGGGATAATTACCCCTCGTCCTATAACCACACCATTTCGCCCGATGATATTAAGCTGTTTATCGGCCGTATCTTTCAGTACGGCTATACGGGAAATCTCGACCTCTTGGCGCTCACAGAATGAGGGGCGGCGACAAGCTGGCTAACGCCGTTGCCACGCAGCTTTTGATTTGGGAAACCGTCGTTGGCGAGCGTGACGCCGATTTTAACAAGGTAGGCACAGGCGGCAAGAGCGCAATTTGCGACCAGATCAGCACAGGCCACCCGCTGTATAGCCAAATTATGAGTTACTACAATTCCATTGCCGCCAGCGTTCAAACCCATTCAAAGTGCCGAGCTTCTTTGCAAAATCCACAGGCAAGGCCAAAAACATTGAGCTTGAATGGGACGGCGAAAAGTACACCGCCACACTCACAGATACAAATAATGTTCTTTCTAACTACTCTTTTTCCGCAAGCGTTTCGGGAATCCGTTTCTCTGTAAACGGAAAAAAGTTGGTAATCACAGCCGATACAGCGCCGAGCGATACCGTTACATTACAGCCGGAAAAGAAAAATTCGCAAAGGCGTGGGGTTATTACTTGGACGGACGGCATTTACGGCCCGAACGGAAAGCTGCAAGATATTGTCACCTATGCGCAGTCGGTCAATGACCCCGTAAAAGGTTATCTGAATATCAAGGTTTCCTACGGTTCAGCGAAAATCGTTAAAACTTCCGAGGACGGCAAGGTTGAGGGTATTTCTTTACCATTACGGGAAACGGCGTGAATAAAACCGTTCAGACAGGCGCAGGCGGCACGATTCAGATTGACAATCTCACTCCCGGCGTTTACACCGTGACCGAACAGAATTACGACAAATACGAGCCGCAGGAGGTTCGCCGCGTTACCGTTGTCAGCGGTCAGGTCGCTACCGTGAATTTCAGCAATGTTCTGAAGCGCGGCGATCTCACCGTCACCAAAACCTCGGAGGACGGACTAAACGAGGGGGTGTGAAATTCCACCTGTCCGGCACCTCTCTTTCAGGGCTTGCGGTGGATGAATACGCCGTTACCGACAGTTCGGGCTAAGCCACATTTTCCGTGATGTGCTGATCGGCACGGGCTACACGCTGGAGGAAGTTGAGACCGCGATCCGCTATGTCGTTCCTGAAAAGCAGACGGCGGCAATGGAATGGAACACCGTCACGAGCAATAGCTTTACGAACATCCTGAAAAAGTGGAATGTCACCGTCACCAAAAGCGATGTCGAAACAGGGGTTACCACAGGGCGACGCCTCCCTCGCAGGTGCCAAGTACGGGATTTACAAGGGTAATCAACTCATTGACACCTACACCACCGACGCAAACGGTCAGTTTACCACCAAGTATTATAGCTGCGGTGATGATTGGTCTGTGCGTGAAATCACCCGAGCGAGGGCTATTTGTTTGACGAAGCCTGCCCACCATATCGGCGCGGAAGCCAAAAACTACACTGTGGAATACAATTCCACCGCCAACGATGTGGTCGAGCAGGTCATTAAAGGCAAAATCGCTATCATCAAGCACACGGACGACGGCGAAACCCAGCTTGAAACGCCGGAGGTCGGCGCTGAATTTTCTGTATATCTGAAATCCGCAGGCAGCTATGAACGCGCGCCAAAGATACCGAGCGTGATATCTCACCTGCGACGAAAACGGTTTCGCACAGACAAAAGACCTGCCCTACGGCATTTACACGGTTCATCAGACCAAAGGCTGGGACGGTCGTGAGCTGCTGCCTGATTTTGATGTGTATATCGCAAAAAGGATAGGCAAACCTACCGCTACCTTGCTAACAACGCAACTTTGAATCGTATATTAAAATCGTCAAGGTGGATGCGGAAACAGGTAAAACGATTCCTATGGCAGGCGCAGGCTTTCAGCTTTACCGCCCGGACGGCAGCCTGATTACGCAGTCTTTCACCTATCCCGAAGTTACCACCATCGACACATTTTATACAAATAGCGAGGGAACTCTCATTACGCCCGAAATGCTGGAATACGGTTCGGGATATTCGCTGGTCGAAGTATTTGCCCCCCTACGGCTACAAGCTGAACAGTGAACCCGATGTATTTTGATGTGACCGGACAACGCCACCGAGGGCGGCGTTGCCGTGATCGAGGTTGTCAAAGCCGAACATGGCGCAGAAAGGCGTTATCAAGGATCAGCAAATCCGGAGAGGTCTTTTTCCTCCGTCATCGAAGCGGACGGACTGTATCAGCCTGTTTTCTCCGTTCAGGGGCTTGCCGGGCGCGGTCTATGAAATCGCCGCTGCCGAGGACATCATCACGCCGGATGGCACGCTGCGCACTTCTGCCGGAGAGGTGGTTGATACCGTAACGACCGACGAAACAGGGTTTGCCGAGAGTAAGCCGCTGTATCTTGGAAAATATGAGATCCGAGGGAAATCACAGCACCCTACGGCATGATTCTGAATCCCGAAATCCGCACCGCCGAGCTTGTGTATGCGGGACAGGAAATCGAGATCACCGAAACCTCTGCCAGCTTCTACAATGAGCGACAGAAAGCTGCTGTTTCACTTGAAAAGATCTTGGAGCAGAACAAAACATTCGGAATCGGTATGAACGGCGAAATCTCTGCTGTTACCTTTGGCTTGTTCGCCGCCGAAGATTTGACCGCAGCGGACGGCTCTGTTATCCCTGCGGACGGTTTGCTTGAAATTCTCTCCGTTGACGAAAACGGACACGCCGACTGCAAGACCGATTTGCCTTTTGGCGGCTTCTATCTCAAAGAGCTTTCCACCGATGAGCATTATATCCTCTCCAATGAAAAGCACCCGATTGTCTTTGAATATGCCGGACAGGACGCCGCCCTTGTGGAAATCAAGGCAAACGATGGCAAGCCCATCGGCAACGACCTGATTTACGGCGAAATCCACGGACTGAAAAAGAACGAGGACGGAAATGCGCTTGGCGGCGCAGTGATCGGTCTGTTTAAGCCTGATGCACCGAGTTTACAACCGATACCGCTATTCTGACTGCCACCTCCGCAGAGGACGGCAGTTTTTCTTTGCCGATGTGCCTTACGGGAACTGGATTGTCCGTGAAATCGAAGCTCCGACAGGCTTTGTGCTGTCCGAGGGGCATTTGCTGTAACCGTCAATGAGGACGGCGCAGTAATAGAGGTTGAGATTAAAAAATACGCTAATCCGTGGTACGGTGCAAATCACAAAAGGTTGACAAGGATTATCCCGACAACAAGCTAACGGGTGCAGAATTTTTCGCTGTTTACCGTGATTCTAACGGCAACAAGGAACTTGACGCAGACGATGAATTGCTCGGAACACTCACGGAAACCGGCACAGGCGTTTATGAAATGCCCGACCTGATTTACGGAGGCTATTTTGTAAAAGAAACACAAAGCGCCGGAGGGCTTCTATTTGGACGAAAACGCTTATTATTTTGAAATCATCGAGAACGGCAAGACCGTCACCGTGGAAAATGAGGCGGGCAAAGGCTTTGTCAATGCGGCACAGGTAGGATCGCTCAAAATCATTAAGACATCTTCTGACAGCAAGGTTGAGGGCTTTTCGTTCCGTGTGACCGGGCCTAACGGCTATTCAGAAATCTTTACCACCGACAAAAACGGCGAAATTCTCATTGAAAACCTCCGTATTGGCGACTACACCGTAAGCGAGGTATCGGACGGCGCTTCTGTCGCCTATATTCTCCCCGCGGACAAGACGGCGAGCGTGTTTGAGGGCGCTGTTACAAAGGTAGAAATGCACAACGAGCTGCGCGATACCCCGAAAACAGGCGACGACAGCAATCCCGCACTCTGGAAGTGGCTGACCGCTATCGGCATGCGGCTTTGCCGCTGCGGCGCTGGTGGGTATATCGGCTTATGCTATGAAGAAAGAGAAAAAGGAGGACGCTGAATAATGGAACTGAAAACAATCGTTGCAATCGGACTGGTTGTGTTCATTGTGGGCGCTTTGATTTTCCTGAAAATCAAAGGTAAGAAGAAATAACGACCGTGGGCGGCTGAAATAGGCCGTCCCTTTTACATATCCAAAACAAAAGGAGGTTCTTATTTTATGGTACACTTCTTTGATTCAGACATAGCGCAAAAATATGGGGTCAATGCGGCGGTGCTGGCGGGTTTCCTTTGGGACTGTATCGAGGAGAAAAAGCACGCAGTCGCCCCAACTTCACGAGGGGCAAGGTTTGGGTTCGCTGCTCGGTGCAAATGATGACGGGATTCTTTCCGTTTCTCACCTACGACGAAATCCGCTATGCCTTAAAACAGCTTATACGAGGGCGAGTTCTTACAAAAGGGCGTTTTAATGAGAGCCGTTTTGACCGCACAAACTGGTACGCTTTTACCGAGTTCGGACAATTTTCTTATGGCAGAAAGCGAGGGAAAACACAATGAATCTGAATATCCGTGAAATGCTCCCGAAAAGAACAGGACTACGCTTATACGCAGAGCTATCAGCTTATGTCGCAAAGCGGCTGCATTGCCCCTTATGCGCGGCGATTTCGGAAACGGCGGCAGAACCTTTTTATCCCGACTATGAGGATCAGATCAAGCAATACCGAACCGATGAATTTGCCGCCGAGTTTGATGCCGTCATCAAGGAATTTTACAAAGGTGGGTATCTTGGCTGACCGTGATTCTATGCTCGAATACTGCTGCGCCCGTCCCGACGGGCGGTTTATGAAATTTCAGCCGCGAATACGGGTATCGGGTTGATACTGACAAATACACCTATCTTCTGCGTTGTATTCCCGCGCCCGGCGACAACAATTTCTATTGCTATGCCTATGTTTCCGACCTGCTGAACAGTCACATGGAAAAAAGCAGCGCAAAGGGATTCGCTTTATCGACCGCCGCTATAAAGAGCTTTTCCGTCTGCCTGACGGCGGGAATTATCATTACCCATACGGACGGTGAGAAAATCAAAGCCTACTGCCGCTATATAGACGAAACCCACGCAGAGATCGGAAGAACACCTATCACATCTGCGAATTTGCCCAGCATATGGAGGATTGTGGGGCAACCTATGCCCCTGCCGAACCGCTTATCCGGAAATGTGCTATTCCACTTTACCGTCAAGCGGTGAGGTTATCAAGGTGTTTCGCGGAGATCGCAGCTATATCCCACTGAAAATGCCGATAGATTCTGCCACCGCGCGAAAGTATGCGGACGATATGAACCGCAGGCTCGGCGTTTCCAAAGCGCAGGAGGCGGCTATGCTTGCCGGTTCCATGTTCGGTTGGAGCGTACCCGCCGCAGACGCAAAGAATTATGACGAAAACGGCAATCCACGCCGACCGAAATCAAAGGATCGAGGTGACGCAAGATGAAAGACAGCAGGCACATTATTTGGACGGATTATCTTGACTACGACGACTGGAAGAGGATTTAGAGGCGCAGTACCCCGAACTTTCCGCAAACGAGCGTATGAATTTGATGTATGAAATCAACGGCACTTATTTTCAGGACGAGAAAACGAATCTGGATATTCAGCTTTCCCGTCCGATTCTCGTTGTCGGGGACTTGGGACTTTGGAACGGCCGCCGTATGGGGTACAAAAGAAATTGAAAGCGGCAATATCAGCGATTGCCTTTATACGGAACGGGATATTGACAACGCCACTTGGTATGTTGATAAAAACGGCGATTTCCGTTGCGAGGCTATTCACCACGACGGCACAAATCACTATCTATACCGTGTATATAAAGACGGCGTTTCCGAAACGCAGATTGACAATCTGAAAGAAAAACTATACCGCGGTACGGCGACCCGCACAGACATTGTGAGAATCACCCGCAGGCTTGGTGATGAGATTGCCAAAGTACACAGGTTTCCGATCCCCCGTCAAAGGCGTGCCGCTGAACAGGAACGGTAAGGAGGCGAAGCTATGCAGGATTTATCCGATTCAAGGGACTGCGCTTTTGAAGCCTATATTACCAATCTCGGCAAATACAATGAGGGTTATTTAGTCGGCGAATGGGTGAAATTTCCCGTTACCAACGAAGAATTGCAGGCGGTTTTAAGCGGATCGGCATTAACCGTCGCTTATGAAGAATGGTTTATCACCGATTACGAGTGTCCCGATTCCTCTATCTATGACCTACTCGGCGAGTATGAAAGTTTAAGCGAGCTCAATTACCTTGCGGGGCAGATCATGGAGCTTGATGAAAGTGAAGAATTTTGGCAGGCTGTTTTAGATTGGGGCGAGAATGCGGGCAGCATAAAAGAGCTAATCAATCTCACCGAAAACATGGACTGCTTTGATTATCTTCCGGGTGTTACGGACGATTACGACCTCGGCTATTACTGGATTGAACAAAGCGGCTGCTATGATACGAGCAAGGCTGGGCGCTCTTTCAAACTATATCGACTATGAGGGTTTCGGGCGTGATATTCGCTTTGATGAAAGCGGTGTTTTCACCGACAACGGCTATGTGCGTTCAAATGGTGGGCGATTTGTTGACATCTACGACGGCAAGGTTGAGAATATCCCCGAAAGAATACCGTATCAAAAGTCCAAAGCTATATGAACGCGCCGTTGTCGGGATAACGGAAAAAGATATGGAGCGATAATTTGCACATTTGATATTGTTTTTCCGGCTGTTGGGTATAGTATAATATATCATGGGAAAAGGAAGTGATTACAAAGTGAGCGACAACAGCTCTTATACTGATTTGGCGCAGCGGATCGAAGAATCCTTTGCCGAGATTGAGGACGAGGCGATTTCCGATTTCAGAGAAACGGACGAAAATACAATGCACTGTATCAGCAAATTTTCGAGGCTGAAAGAAAATAATCCGTTTATCGGCAAAGGTGATGGACGGCAGCGGCGAAATTTCTTTGACCGCCGAGGAACACGGAGTTTTGACCGAGTATTTCCGACTTCGGTTCAGGCTCGATGACATGGAGCGCCAACGGCTCTATTTCAGAGGACATACCGACTGTATTTCGTATCTGAAAAAGGTCGGGGCATTAAATTGAATATTTCAGCATAAGCGGTACGGGAATTTCCTGTGCCGCTTTTTACATAGCCGAGAGGTTTTTTAATGAAGGCCCCTCGGCTTTTTCTATTTAGAATGGAGGTGAAAAAGTATGCCATATATCCCGCCGGAGGTGGTGGAGAAAGCCCGTGAAATGGACTTGTTAACCTATCTGAAAAGCTATGAGCCGCAGGAGCTTGTTCATTTCGGCGGTAACACTTACTGCACCCGAGAGCACGACAGCTTTGAAGATTTCAAACGGCAAATGGTGTTGGTTTTCCCGTGGGATCGGCGGTTATTCTGCGCTGGACTATCTCATCAAAGGTCAAAGAAATGCCCTTTACGCAGGCGGTGGAAACGATTATGGGAATGTCGCGGTGTTGCCCGCCGACCTATTCCCCCGCGCCGAAAGCCGAAAGAAAAGTTTTGCTTTTGCCAAAACGAACCGCTGCCGCCCACGCCGTGGAATATCTGCATGGGCGGGAATCGACTATGAGTTGATCGACTTCTGTATCAGCACAGGACGGTTGTATGAAAGCTATCCCCATTACAACGCTGTGTTCGTCGGGCAGGATCTGGACGGCAAGCCCCGCTATGCCAATCTGCGCGGTATCGGTACAGACTTTATCGGAGACGCAAACGGCAGCGACAAGCGGTATTCCTTTGGGATTCCCGCCGCCGTGCGAAAGCGACACGCTGAATCTGTTTGAATCGGCGGTAGATTTGCTGTCCTACGGGACAATGCAAAAGCTGGACGGCAAGGACTGGCGGCGAAAACCTGCTCTCCCTTGCAGGCGTGTATAAGCCGAAAGCAAAGATTGAGGAAAGCAGCCTGCCCGCCGCCCTTGTTCAGTATCTTGCGGACTATCCCCATATCCGAAAAGCGGTCTTGCGGCTGGATAACGACTATACGGGACGGATCGCCGCAGACACGATTAAAAACGCTGCTGTCCCAAAGATACGCGGTTAAGGTGGCAATTCAACCGCCCGCAAGGCAAAGGATTACAACGATTGTCTGTGCCTGCGGCTCGGACTACCCATTACCAAGCGAAAAGAAAGGAGCAAAGAACGATGAAATGGGCGATTTAATGAATACGGGCATGAGAATACGGCGTTTCCGATTTCGTGCGGGTTGACGCAAAAGGCGTTAGGCGTGGCGGTTGGTTTCCGCAGGAGAACGCCGACATACGAATTGCGCAGTACGAATCGGCACACGAACGCCGAAACACGAATTGCTGTGCCGTATGGCGCAGGCGCTTGATATTACTCCCTCGGCGCTTGCCGTCCCTCGTATTAGAAATGCCGAAGAATTGAGCAGCCTGTTATCAGCGCTGGAAGATGAATACTGGAACAACATTTTTAAATGAAGAAAGGAAACAAACGATGAAAAAACCTATGGAGTAACAATTACCGAAACATTGCAAAAGACGGTAGAGATTGAGGCAAATTCCAAAGCGGGAAGCCCAATGGTCGAAGCCCGCTGGAATGACAGCGAATATATCCTCGGATTCCTTTGTCGGGGTGGATTTCTCCGCAAGGTCGAACGAGCGCAGCCGTGATTATGAACGATGAAAGGAGATTTCCGCTATGAGTGAGGAAAAGAAAATCAAGGTTGTACTGCTGGAACCGGGTAAACTTGCCCGCACCGCTGAAATCGGCACTTCTATTGAAGATTTGCAAAATGCCGTTGACGGACTGATTGAACCCTTTTACCCCTTTGAGGAACAGGTGTATTGTCTGCAACGACGAGGGAAAGATCAACGGTATGCTGCCAAACCGAAGCGTAAAAAACAAGGACGGCGTTATGGTCGATTTCATTTTCGGCCCCGCTTTTATATGTGACTGCCGGGGCGAGAGCTTTGACAGTCTTTCCGATGAACAGATTGCCCGCTATACATAAAATGTTCCGCTATCCCGAACACTTGGCGAAGGCTGAACGGTCAGCTAATCGGAATCCGTTCAATCCGCAGCGTGAGCATGAACGCTGAATTATTTCGGTTGGTGGCAAGATGTTCGGCCTATGGGACGAACGCTATGCGATATACCAGCAAGCATCGCCTTTGTGATACCACAAAGGCAAAACCTTGTCAGGGGTAGCCCCTGAAACCCTTAATTTGCTCGTCCCCGTTACACACGGAGGGCGATATTTTTTATGCGCTGAAAGGAGGCGTATGGTATGAGCGAACTGCTCTTTTTTATCATCGGAATTATGCTCGGCGGCTGTATCGGTATTGTGACAATGTGCTTGTTTCAGATCAACCGCCTGCACAGGAAAGGACGACGACAAATGAATGAACCGATGACATTTTGGATTTTTTTTCAGCGGCGTGGGCGGTTTCCGCAAGGGCTTTGAAGCTTTGCGGCATGGTTTGCGAAGGCCATTGCGAAATAGATAAATTCGCAGACCGCAGCTACCGCGCCATACACGATATACAGGAGGACGAATGGTATGGAGAAGATATTACCCAAACCGAACCCGCAGACCTGCCGAGGGTCAACCTCTGGGCGGGCGGATTCCCGTGTCAGGACATTTCTGTATCTGGCCGGCAAAGAGGGCTTGCCGGAGAACGAAGCTCTCTCTTTTTTGAAATTGTTAGATTGCTCAAAGGCACGCCTGCCGAAGATAGACCCGAATGGCTTGTCCTTGAAAATGTTAAAAATCTACTCTCCGTTAATCGGGGATGGGACTTTGCGACCGTTCTCAATTCGTTGGCCGAAATCGGCTATCATATCGAATACGGACTGCTTAATTCACGCTTCCACGGCGTTCCGCAAAACAGGGAACGAATCTACCTTGTCGCTTATCGACATTTTAGAGCCGGAGGTGGACGAAAATATTTCCTGTCACCGCAGGCGACGGCAAGGCTCTTATACAGCTAATCGGCGGCACGCAGGGCAAGCGCGTTTACGACCCTGCGGGTGTCAGCTGTACGCTGATGAGCGAGGGCGGCGGCTTTGCAGGCAGGACGGGAATGTATTTCATCGATCTGTGCAAAGGCAATCCAAGCTGACGGCACACGCCCGCTGTATCAAAGCAAGGTATGACAGCGGGATCGGCAACCGCAGCGCTGATAATTCGGGCGTGCTTTTGTATGAGCGCCGATTGTCCTGACCGCACCGAGGAAACGGCGCTGATTCAGCTAAAACGGGGCGAGGCGAAAATTCGGGAACAGGATTACACCAAATGCCTGATCGCAGGCTACAACAAAATCGGAGTAAGCAACCGGGGCGAAAGCTCCGGCGTTTTTATGGCTGCCGCGCTGTGCTCACCCCCCCGACCGTGAGAATAAGAGGCAGAACGGCCGCCGTTTCAAGGAGTGCGGCGAACCCGCCTTTTGCCTGAACACGCAGGACAAACACGGCGTTTACCTCTGCGCCTGCGATTCCTGCGAACACGCTTTACCCGTAAAGCAAGCGGCAAACGCGGATAAAAGCAAATCCGAAAATAAACCGAAAATACCGCTCGGCTGCGGACGCATCCGCAAACTGACGCCCCGTGAGTGCTGGCGGCTGCAAAAGGCTTTTCCGATGATATGTTTGATAAAGCGGCCGCCGTCAATTCCGACGCCCAGCTTTACAAGCAGGCAGGCAACGGCGTGACAATCCCCGTTGTGTACGCTGTCGGCAAACGGATCGTCGAAATTCAAAATGAACTGAACAAGGAGCATATGAGAAAACGCAATGTTCACATTCAATTCTGGCTCGACAAAAAGGAAGCCGAGGCGTTTTCCAAAAGAAAGTAAAGCGCAGCGGTCTTTCCCGTGAGGCATATTTGCGGCACTTGGTAAATGGGCTTGAACCGCAGGACGCCCCACCGCCCGATTATTACGCCATGATGAGGGAGCTTCACGGAATCGGCAACAACCTGAATCAGATTGCCGTCAAAGCGCACACCTTGAATGTTCTCGATGTGCAGCGGTACGACGAAGCCTGCCGCAAGATTGATACGGCTGTCAAGAAAATCACCGAGGCGGTTATTTTGCCCCGCCCGATGAAGTACGATGGCTACTACCTCTATCTGGCGTGTAAAGGGCTGGCTTGGAAAAGTCGTTATCTATGTGGAGAATCCCGACAAAACGACCAATCCCAAAATTTTACACGGAGGAAGATATGACCGAGCGAGACGGACGGGAGCTTTCCGATGTTATCCGATATGCCGTCAATTCAGAAAAAAACACAGCAGGCCGAAAACGAGGATTGTACCGTCGTTCACCGTTTTGTGTCGGGTATCAACTGCTCTCCCTCTACCGCCCGTGATGAAATGCTTGCCGTAAAAAGCGGTTCGGCAAAGAAAACGGGACGGTTGCCTACCACGGGTATCAATCCTTTGCTCCCGGCGAGGCTACACCCGAAATGGCACACGAAATTGGGATGAAGCTCGCCGCTCGTTTGTGGGGCGACCGCTATCAGGTGATTGTGGCAACCCACCTTGACAAAGAAAATCACCTGCACAATCACTTTGTCCTGAATACGGTGTCCTTTGTAGACGGGATCAAGTATCACCGCACTAAAAAGGATTATCACGATATGCAGACCGTTTCCGACGAGCTTTGCCGTGAGTACCGTCTATCGGTGATTGAAAATCCGCAGTACGGGAAACCAAGCAGTACGGCGAATGGCGCGCCGAGCAGGAACAGCGCCCCACTTGGCGGGGGCTGATACGCGCCGACATCGACGAAGCAATCCGTCAGTCAATGACCGAACGGCAGTTTTTCGATACCTCCGGAAAGAAAGGCTATGAGGTAAAAATCGGCAAGGATATTTCGGTCAGACCGCCGGGCAAAGAGCGTTTTTGTAAGACTGATACGGAATTTCGGTGAGGACTATTCCATTGAAAATATCCGCAGACGGATTTTATCGCAGACAAAAGCTGAAAAGGAAACCGTCCGCACCGTCCCGAACGGTTTTGCGGGTACGGCTGATCGGCAGTTTTATAAAACCCGCAAGATTACAGGGTTTCGGGCGCTGTATTTCCACTACTGCTATCTGCTGGGGATCTTCGAAAAACAATCCGAAACAAAATAGGCGGCTTCACTTCCTCTTGCGTGAGGACTTGCGAAAGCTGGATGACATCACCGCCGAAACAAGGCTGCTTGTAAAGTATCGCATTGATACCTCCGAGCAGCTTTTTTCATACCGTGACGGTGTGAAAGACAAAATTTCTGCCCTGACCGCCGAGCGAAAACAGCTTTACAAATTGCAGCGGACGGCGGCGGTCAAAGCAGACCCCGAAAAGGCGGCGGAAATAAAGGCCGAATATCCGCATTGTCAAAAGGAACTGGCCGCACTTAGACGGGAGGCGGTTTTATGTGACGATATAGCCGAACGCTCCGGCGTTATCAAGGAGAAAATCAAAGCCGTCCGCAAGGACAATCAACCTGAAGGAAAGGAGAGAACCGACCATGTACAATTCCGGTGACGCAGCGGAACAAATCGTAAGGATCAGTTTAGAGGGTACGGAAGTAGCCTTAAAGCTGACCGGCTCTGCGGCGAAAAATATTGCTGCTATGATTTACGCTGTTTTGAAAAACAGGGATAAGAACAAAACCAAAGGCAGACAGCGGTTGACCGCTATGCTCAAAAGTGGAAAGGAACTGAAAGTTTTTACCGTCAGCGAGGAACATTTGAAACAGTTTGCTACCGAGGCGAAACGCTACGGCGTAGTTTACTGCGCTCTGCGCGGCAAAGAAAAATCCGCCGACGGTATGGTAGACATTATGGTGCGTGCCGAGGACGCTTCAAAAATTAACCGCATTGTGGAACGCTTCAAGCTGGCTGCGGTCGATACCTTTTCTATTAAGCGGGATATTGAAAAATCCAAAACCGAAAAATCTGCTGCCCCCTCTGTACCCGAACAGGAGAAACCCGACAAAGAAGCGGACGACAGACTGCTTGACGATCTGATGGGTGCGCCCGTGAAAAGGGCGAGCGCACGCGGCAAATCCCGAAGCGGAAAAAACCGCGTCTTTTGGGACAGCGGCGGATAAATCCCATCCGTCCCGCGCCTACCTCAAAGAAGCAAAGCAGAACCGCCGAGGGTACTGTTAAACCGCCCGAAGAACGCCCCTCTGTTCGTGAAGAACTGCGGGAAATCAAGGCGAAACAGCAAGAGGCGGCGACCAAAAACGAAGAACCCACCGTTTCCCAAAAGCCAGCAAAGCAGCAGACGACTGCCCACAAGCAGCCGTCCCGAAAAAAGCAAAAAAGTAAAGGAGCGATGATTTATGAGCAACAATTTTGACGATATTTTGAACCCGCCCCGCAAGCCGAGGATTTTGACAAAGAGGCTTGGGCGGCAAAGAAAAAAGGCGGAGCGTGACGAGGTGTACGCCCTTGCCGACGCCACCGCCGAGGAAGTCTGCGCAGATGGCGGCAAGTTCCGTGAATATCTGGATGTGCAGGCGAATTTTCGTCACTATTCCGCTACCAACGCCTTGTTGATTCTGGCGGCGAAGCCGGACGCCCGCAGGCTGGGCGACAAGGATTTTTGGCGCGATCAGGGCGTGTATATCAAAAGACAGGAATTTGGCCGTCCTATCAAAATCGTGGAATCAAACGGCGAGTACCCCCGTGACGACGGCAGTATCGGCGTTTCCTATAACATTAAGCGTGTGTACGACATTTCGCAGACCACTTCCCGCATGAGGGCGCAGCCGCCTGTTTCCCACGACGCAAGGGCTTTGCTCGGCGCGCTCATTTACAAAAAGCCCGTGCCGATTCAGTCTGTCGATGAATTGCCTGACGGTTTGGGCGCACTGTACGACCATGAACAGGAGGCTATTTTTTGTCTGCCGCGGAATGGAGGCAAACGATCTGTTCTGCGAGGTATCAAAGGCATTGGCACAAGCAGAGCTTGCTCAAACCGGCGAAGAATACGACCCGCAAACTGCGAGCTTTAAGGCGCATTGCGTTTCGTATATTCTCGGTAAAGAGTTCGGCGTTGATGTGAGCGATTACAGTTTTGAGAATCCCGCCGATTTTCTCCGCACCGACGACCCGCAGGAAATCCGCGCCGAGCTTTCCGAAATCAGAGATACCGCCTACGACATTTCCGCAAGAATGGCGAGGTCGCTGGAAAGAGCAAAACGCCCCGCCATACGGAACAGGAGCGCTGATTATGGAGAAAACAGAAAAACGGGTATTGACCCTTGACCGTTACCGAACACGGCGTTATTATCAATGCCCTGAATGAAATGCGAAACGACCTGCTGGAAGAAGAACGCCCTACCGATATTGTTGACGAGGTTCTTTTGAAAGCAATCGACGCGCCTACAAAAAGGAGAAACGACGCGATGAAGCGCGGAATAATCCTCTTGTGCTTTGCCTGTTCGGGATTCTCCCCGTCGTGTGGCTGGGACTTTTGATCGCCCCCTCCGCACACGGGGCTTACCCGAAATCGTTGCTCGGTTTCCTGCGGCAATGAACGACCCGTTCAAAAATAGAGTTTGCGAGGACAGTCTAAAAACTGTCCTCGTTTTGCTTTTGTACGGGCTTGCTATCGGTATATCTTCTCCCGCCGCAACTATCGCAGGGTGAGGAACACGGCTCGGCAAAATGGGGCAATGCAAGAGCCGTGAACAAAAAAATATCAGGCGGCAAACCCGGAGGAAAATAAGATTCTCACACAAAATGTCCGTATGGGATTTGACGGCAAAAGCACCGCCGTTCTCTGAATACCGTAGTTGTGGGAGGAAGCGGCGCAGGAAAAACAAGGTTCTATGCAAAACCGAACCTATGCCAAGCCGCCAATGCCGCAAGCCACGGAACAAGTTATGTGGTGCTTGATCCGAAAGGCGAAATGCTGCGAGATACGGGCTATCTGCTTGCTCAAAGGGGCTATGATGTGCGGGTGCTGGATTTGCTCAATATGGAGAAAAGCCATTGCTACAATCCGTTTGTCTATTTGCGGGACGACAACGATGTGCAGCGCTTGGTTACAAATCTGTTCAAGAGTACCACGCCGAAAGGCAGTCAATCCAACGACCCGTTCTGGGACACGGCGGCAAGTATGCTGCTCTTGGCGCTCGTTTTCTACTTGAAGTATGAGGCGCCGCCTGACGAACAGAATTTTTCAATGGTTATGGAAATGCTGCGTGCGGCTGATGTCAGAGAAGATATGGACGAATACACCTCGCCGCTGGACGAACTCTTTGAACGACTGGAAATGCGCGACCCCGACCATATAGCCGTGAAGTATTACAAGGACTATCATTCCGGTTCGGCAAAGACCTTGAAAAGTATTCAGATCACTTTGGCGGCTCGCTTAGAGAAATTCAACCTGTCCTCTTTGGCGGCGCTGACCGCTACCGATGAATTGGATTTGCCGTCGCTTGGTGAAAAGAAAGTTGCGTTGTTTGCGCTGATCCCCGATAACGATACCTCGTTCAACTTTCTTGTATCAATCCTATACACGCAGCTATTCCAACAGCTCTTTTACCTTGCCGACCACAAGCACGGCGGCAGTCTGCCCGTTCCCGTCCATTTTCTGATGGACGAGTTCGCCAATGTGAGCTTGCCGGATGATTTTGACAAGATACTGTCCGTTATGCGTTCAAGGCAGGTTTTTGTTTCGATTATCCTGCAAAATATAGCGGCGCTGAAAGCCCTGTTTGAAAAGGAATGGGAATCCATTTTAGGCAACTGCGACGAATTTCTTTATCTCGGCGGCAACGAACAATCTACGCACAAATATGTATCGGAGCTTCTCGGCAAGGCGACCATCGACACAAACACCTACGGCAAATCGTCGGGGCGTAACGGCAATTACAGCACAAATTATCAGATTTCCGGGCGTGAGCTTATGACGCCGGACGAGGTTCGTATGCTGGATAACCGCTGCGCCCTTTTGTTTATCCGCGGTGAATTGCCGATTATGGACGAGAAATACGACATCTTGAAACACCCGAATGTATCCTTACCACAGACGGCAGCGCCGCACCCTATGAACACGGCGGGACGGAACACGCCGTCGCCAACTTTCCCTTGCGGGAATCCCCGCAGAGGACATTCCCGATATGGAAGATACAGAACCCGATTACGAGCTTCTTTTCCGACGAGGAAATAGAAGCTCTGTTTTCAATTTAAGGAGGTATTGCAAAAATGAAAAACACCAACAAAAATAAGACCACGAAAAGCTACCTGTCCCCGGCAAGGTCAAAAAGGGATTCCGCTTGTACTGCTGCCGCAGTTTGGGCTTTCGCCTTTACCCTCTGCTGCTCGGTAACGGCCTTTGCCGCAGGCGACCCTGATAACCGTTGTAAACAATTTGAGTGATTTTATCTTTGGATTGATACGCGCGGTCGGCCTGATCCTGCTCGGCTGGGGGTATCGTGCAGGTGGGGCTGTCTTTTCAGTCCCACGACCCCAGCCAGCGTTCCAACGGATTCTCACCATTGCGGGCGGCATTATCATTCACCTTTGCCAAAGAGATTTTGACGCTGATTACAGGCTGACAGAAAGGAAAAACGATATGGAAAAATGCGAGTGCTATATCCACTTCTGAAACAGGGAGAAACCCATGTTCTCGGTGAGGCGACAATCATTAAGCGCTTGGGCGACAACGACTATCTGGCGGAGTATAACGGCGTGAAGTGTCAC
>VOFG01004023.1_pt1 | contig 19849 bp, 35 predicted proteins | sample 5384171 | NCBI WGS metagenome assembly VOFG01 (sample SAMN12384726, study PRJNA508395) | human gut metagenome | isolation source: healthy gut F | host: Homo sapiens
AAGTTGTGGTCTATTCAACAAAGACCACGGCAATTATCGAGCATATTATTTACGATGAGATGGATGACCATTACGGCGCAGAGCCGGAATATCCCTGGAATGACTGGAAAGCTGTGCTGAGGCGCAACGACAATAATAAATGGTATGGTGTGGTTCTGAAAGTATCTGCTGATAAGTTGGGGGCGTCGGAAGCAGCCGGCATTGATTAGGGCTGCCGTTCGAGGAAAAACGAAGGGTTTTCGAGGAGGCAAGTCAAATGGAAGACATTCGACTTGAATTATTCATTAGTTTTTGATAAGTAACCATTCGGTAATCATAGCGTAGTTATCGAATGGTTACTTTAATGAAGAAAATAATTATGGCAGAAGGCACAAAGAAACGGATTTTGAGAACAGCACTGGAACTGTTTGCAGCATACGTGCCCAGTAAAGGATAGAGTTGTATCTTAACCTGAGTATAGTTATAATACAATTCATGACAGCTGCTTTCCCAGGATTATCAATGACGAAATGATGTATGACGATGATAGGCAGCAGGGAATTTCCTGGGTATAAAAAAAAGCTTGCGAAGCTAATGAGAAGGGATGACATCATGGGACATTTTATTTTTTGTAAGACACGGACAGACTGTGTGGAATGTGGAGAATAAAATTTGCGGAGCAACAGACAGTCCGTTGACGGAGCATGGACGGCAGCAGGCGGCTGAAACCGGGAAAAATATTGTAGAAAGCGGAATCAAGGCAGATGAGATTCTCTATTCACCCCTTAGCCGTGCGGCAGATACAGCAAAAATTATTTCTGAAATGAGCGGGATTCCCTGCAGGGAAGAACCGAGACTCATAGAGCAGAATTTTGGAAAATGGGAGTCTACGCCGAGAGACGGCAAAGAGTTTACGATGGCGAAAGCGTCATTTGCCTGCCGATATGAAGGGGGGAGAATCCATGCTGCAGCTTTTTGCACAGCGTATCTATAATCTGCTGGATGAGATAAAACAGGAGTCTGACCATAAGACATACATTCTGGTGGCACACAATGGAATTTCAAAGGATGATTCAGTCGTATTTTACGGATATGACCAATGAAGAATTTGCATCCTTTGGTGTAAAAACTGCCAGGTGGTGCGGTATGACTTCTAATCTGGAGCGAGTGGGCAGTAAAGCTTACCGGGAAGCAGCGGAGAGTAAAAATCACGTAACTGTGAAGGTACTGAACAGTTACAAAATCACAAACTTAAGGAGGAGATGAATCCAAATAAAAAGGATGATGCGAGCTACCTGCAGACGGTTTGGTCGTGCCCTAACTATTTTAGAAATGTTCAGACAGCAGAATACACTGTCTCTGCCGTCGATTGCCAAGGAGCTGGGAGTGGGAAAAACCATCGCCTATCGATTGGTACATACTTTGACCGAAGAGGATTCTTAACACAGCATCCTTTTTACGAAACAGTACTCTTTGGGAGAGCAGGCGCTGGTATTGGGATTTTGTGCGGTGCATAGGCTGGATGTTAAACGATTGCTCACGATTTTCTTTGGAAGTTCCATGAGCGCACCAAGATCAGCACATATCTTACGATTCCGTGTGGGAATCAGAGTTTGTGTGTGGATCGTGTGGTTTCAGATAGTACTGGCGTTTGAGTTCAGTGTTTGTGGGGGAGTATATCCGTTGTTTCGTGGGGCAAGCAATCGAGTATTACTGGCATTTGCTTCGTCCCAATTTCAAAGCAACTATCTCAATAGCTTAGAGTTGGCAGAAGAGGAGAAAGCTCAGCTGAAGGAGGATTTGAAAGACGCTCCGAGCTCGTGGATATGATATTACTCATAACAGGCTGACAGAGGGACTGTTTGCCGTCGGATTTCCTATCTATAACTCAGCCAACCAGCTAGTGGCTGGTCTGAGTGTAGGGGGGAGTAGATGATTCGGAACGACCAGACGTTGTGGAGAAATATATCCAGCAGGGGCGTCAACTGGCTGTTGAGATCAATAATCAAATGGGCTCAAACTATTACAGTAGAATATCTGATTGATTTGTTGCAGATGCAAATATAGGTAATAATATAAGGAATCAGGACAAAAGAAATGGTCTTTTGTCCTGATTCTCTTTGTCGCAAAAAAGTATGGATATAAAACTAATTTATGAGAATTTGATGTAGTATATTGACAAAACTCTGATAAAATGCTAATATAACAACATAATTCCTATGTAAGTAACCGTATTCCTATAATAGGAATCTCGGACAAATGAACGATAGAAAGGAGAGTGAGAATCATGAAGTATAAAGGTGCTGCAATCCAATATGACTGCCATTTTATGGATAAAGAGAAAAACTTGGCTGCTCTGACGAACTTGGTGCGTCAGGCAGCAGCTCAAGGGGCGAAGCTCATTGTTCTGCCAGAAATGTGTGCGACTGGATACTATTTTTGATAGCATGGAACAGGCGGTAGAGATGGCAGAGCCCATAGCAAATGGGCAAACGGTACGATTATTGGAGAATTTAGCAAAGGGAGTTAGATTGCTATTTGGTTGCAGGACTTCCTGAGTCGGATGGAGAGAGGTTGTACAATTCAGCGGTTCTTATAGGACCGGAGGGGCTGATGGCCGACATCGGAAAATGCACCATTATGTTCCTGATAGTACATGGGCTAAAACGGAGATGAACCGGTAAAAGGTGTTTAATACTCCCTATTGGAAATATAGGCATACAGATTTGTATGGATTAAGTTATCCGGAAGGACCTAGGTTAAGCAGGCTTATGGGAGCACAGGTTTTGTGTTCGCCTATGAACTGGAACGAGCCATCTATCCCTTCATCTATCTGGCTGACACGTGCTAAGGAAAACGGTATGTATGTGATTGCTTCTAATCGACACGGAAATGAAAAAAGGATTCGATTTCTGCGGCGGAAGCTTGGGATTATTGATCCAGAGGGCAGAGTAGTGGCGTGTCATCCTTATGGAGATGGAATTGCTATGGCTGAGATTGATTTAGAGATGAAGCCGGATCGAAGCGATATTCCTTTACGCCGCCCGGAAGCTCTACCGTGAACTTCAGTTACAGCGTTATCCATGGTATCAGAGCCAGTATTACCAAGCATATGCTGGAGCCATTGCTTGAGGGAAAGCAATTTTCAACGGCGGTATGCAGCATGAAACCGGAGAATCGGGAAGAAGGGTTTATGGCTGTAAAGCAGGCTATCAGTCAAGCTGGGAAGCAAGGAGAGCGCTTGCTGGTTCTGCCAGAACTGGTGCTTGAGGTGTACCTGATGACTTGCAGCAAGCACAGTGCGTGCCATTCGAGAGGATGATCCGGTGTGGAAAGAACTATCTTCTCCTAGTCATGGAGAATCATGTGGATGTGATTCTGGGCTTTGTATTAGAAGAAAACGGGAAGCTATGGAATGCAGCAGCATGCTTTTGCGAGGATGGTTCTCGACATTACTATCGGAAGAGTCATCTGACTGAGAGGGAAGCACAGTGGGCGGAAGCAGGAGACCGTGCCGGACTGGTCCTTGATCGCCCTTATGGCAGAATCGGTGTACTGTTAGGCAACGAAATTTTTATTACGGAAGTACCTCGATTGCTTGGCCAATAGCGGATGCGATATTTTAGCTGTTCCAGCGGTGGAAAATCCGTCGTGCCCTCCTGGTATTCCAGAGGTTCAACAGGAGGTGGAACATTATCATCTTGCTAGGGTAAGAGCTAATGAAAATAGTACATACGCAGTCTTTGCGGCTCAAAAAGGAGTGAGCGGCATATTTGGTCCAGATATGTTCCTAGTACCGCGGAATGAAGTGGTGGTGCTCAACGAGAGCGGATTTGCAGATATGACAATGGATACTCGATTTATATTGTCAGATGAAAGCGGATGTCCAGCGATAAACCTGGTTCGAGAAAAGCCAATGCTTGGAACCAGACATACTACATGGTATGACAAGTTGATAGAAGAAACGGATTGTGTGCTTTTAAAAGAAGGGAGAGCCATATGAGCGATAAAAACATGATGTGAATGCTGTGACAACTGAGCCTAACGTGGAAGATCAGGATTATATTTATACCCCCGGTTCCTCAAAATAAGCGGTACGGGATGGATTAAGATGTTTTTCGTCTGGTTATGTTGGAATGTAGTAGTAGGGAGACCTGGCTACAGGTACGGCGTTGGGATCCAGCATGAAGTTTCGGGATGCTCTTATTGCCCTGTCAATCGGCGATATTATATTAGTGGCGGTCATGATTATGACTGTATATCGGTTCAAAAACCGGAGTTGGCAGCAATGTCATTGATTCTGGTTTACCGTAGGTCGGGTAGGAACTTATATTTTCTCGGCGATTATCTGTGTGACCTCAGTGGGTTGGTTTGCCACCCAGTTGGGCTTCTTTGGGCAGATTTGGTCTCAGTATATTCCGATAAGCGTACCGATCCTGGCAGTGCTGGGCGGAATTATGATGGCATCTACAGCGATTAAGGGATTTAAGGGAATGGAGAAGTTAAGCACATTTGCAGCGATTCCGTTGCTTCTGTTTATTGTTTTGGCATTGGTTAACTGTGTGATTGATTGGTGTAGATTCTTTGTTCTCTTATAGCCCTGCGGGAAGTCAGATTGGCACCATGGCTACTTTCGGCGTGACCACAGTTATTGGCAGCTGTGGCAGCCGGAATGGCTACTGTTCCCGACTGCGGTCGATTTGCAAAGACGGATATCATAAAAAGATTTCTACGTTTGGATCGCTGGTCTTTTCTTTGGTCATTTCCTGCTTCCAATTGCTGGTATTGCAGCTGCTCTGCATCTGGAAACATGGGATTTCGGAGTAGTATCTGACACATCGGCGTACTGGCAACTGGTTCAGGAATCATTGGTGCTGTGCTTATTACTTTAGCTGCATGGACAACTAACCAGCAGAACCTGTACTCTGCATCCAATGCGACATGCAACATTATTGAAGTGAAGAAAAAGAGCACTGTTACCATTGTTCTGGGCGCGATCGGAATTGCTTTAGGTTTCTGTGGTGTGGTGGACTACTTTGTGCCGTATATGACATGGTTTCTTGGTATTGTAATCCGCCAATAATGGCAGTTATGGTGGCTGATTATTTGGTACTGCCTTTGTTTGGAGTAAAACATAATTATAATTATAATGACATTTTTACGAAAACCTTCCACTTATCAAGCGGCCTTCCGTTCTGGCTTGGGGATGTGGTGTAGCAGTTGCTATTTTCTCTCCGGGCATTCAGGCTATTAATGGTATGGTAGCTACGGTTGTGCTGCATGTGGTATTTAATCTGATGGCAAATAACAAGAATTAAGGTGGAAGCATTTTGATGCAGAATATAGAAAGGGAAGAAAAGTTATGGAACATATTGGAATGAAATTGACAGAAGAACATGTCCGTTGGGCGGCTCTTGGTGGCTCCATTCTTGGCGGCGGTGGAGGCGGTTCGGCAAAGACCGGAGTTGAGTTCGGAGATCTGGCTGTGCCGGTTCAGCCAGCTGGAATTAACCCCGTTGGATCAGATTGATCCGGAAACCGTGGTTGTCACAGCCTCTATGGTAGGAGCTCCTGCCGCACAGGAGAAGTTTGTCGCCCCGGCAGATATGATTCGCCGCGTGGAGCTCTTTACGCAAAGCACGGGTGTTCGTCCAGGAGGTATCGTTACTAATGAGAATGGAGGCGGTTCTACGTTCAATGGATGGCTAGAGGCATCCATGCTGGGAATCCCTCTGATAGACGCTCCTTGCAACGGTCCGTGCTCATCCTACGGGAGTGATGGGAAGCCTGAATCTTCATCGTGATCCCAATTATATTACTACCATGACCTGTGTGGGCGGACGAAAGGAATTGGGTCGACACGTGGAATGTACAGTTACAGGTTCTATTGATCATTGTTCTAAACTGGTGCGGGCGGCTGCTGTGGAGGCTGGAGGTCTTGTGGCTGTAATCCGGAACCCGGTGAAGGCTTCGTTCCTGCAAAAAAACAGGCGCTGTGGGGGGGCTTGTCACTGGCTATTGAGACGGGACGCCGTTATTCACAGGGATTAGAAAAGTCGGTAGAAAATGGTGTGCAGGAGGTTTGTGAATTTTTAGGCGGTGAGATATTGGCTCACGGTCCGGTAGAGGAGTATCAGCTGCGCAGTGAAGGCGGCTTTGATGTAGGTATCGTTAAGATTGGTGGATATGAGATGTCTTTCTGGAATGAGTACATGACGGTGGATGGACCAGATGGACAGCGCAAAGGCACATTCCCTGATCTGATTATGACATTTGACAGCCAGACTGGACGGGCCAACGCCTACATCTGACTTGAAACAGAGGAAGAAGTTTATCTCATTCATGTGGGTTATCAGCATCTGAAGTTGGCGGCTCCATGTTTGACAAGGACTTATTGGCGGGCGTAGAGAAGATCATCAACCGTCCTATTGTGGATTGTGTGTCATTCTGATAAGGAGATAAGGAAATCTATGCGAAAGACCCCGCCGCCAAAAATACTGGCAGCAGGGCGGCTTTTAGATAGGACGTAACGGTTCAGTAGGTCTGTGCATTTACTGCACTGAATTAGCTTTATGGGTCAGCAGGCAAAATCCCATTGCCGTAGGCAATTTTTAATGGATTTTTTGCGCGTGACTGTGAAGGTACTGAACAGTTACGATAGGGCAAGCATAAGATGGAGGAGATTAAGATGGTGAAGATGAAAGTTGGAGCAATAACCATTGGGCAGTCACCCAGGACGGATGTGGTACAAGAACTGTTCCCGCTGATGGGTGAGCAAGTGGAACTAATTCAGGCAGGTGCATTAGATGGGCTCACTCGGGAGGATATCAGGCATTTGCACCAGGACCAGAGGATTATACTTTAATCTCACGGCTTCGAGACGGAAGTTCGGTTATGATTGCCGAACGACATATTTCTGCCCCAGCTGCAGCAGTGTATCGAACGGTTGGAAGAGCAGGGCGTAAATTTGATTCTGTTTTTGTGCACGGGGATTTTCCGGCTGTGTTTCATTCTAAAGTGCCATTGATTTTTCCGTGCAAAGGTGCTTAATGGGCTTGTGCCAGCCTTGTCTAATCGAGGAAAGATCGCTGTAGTGGTTCCAACACCGCAGCACGTGGATCAGACAGAGAAAAAGTGGAATCAGTATGTAAAGGAGAGTATTATTATTCCGGCTTCTCCCTATGGCAGCCAGGATGATTTGGATGCGGCGGCTAGAGCTGCAGCGAAAAATGGATGTGGATCTGGTGGTAATGGACTGCATTGGCTATAATATCGGAATGAAAGAACAATTTCAAAAATTATCCTGGAAAACGGGTGATTTTATCCCGGACACTTGCAGTTCGGGTTATGATGGAGCTGTTGTCATAAGGGGGGGAAAATACGATGGAACTGGCGGAAATTGGAAAAAATATTTTAACAAACTGCATGAATGTCAAACCAGGGAGAACGTACTGATAGTGACCGATGATGAGAAGTATGCCATTGGTCAAGCCTTGTATCAGGCAGCTAAACTTTGAAAGCAGAAGCTATGTTAATGACTATGACTGCTAGAGGTGTCTGGTCAGGAACCACCCGCTGTAGTGGCAGCTGCCATGAAAGCGGCGGATGTGGTGATTTGCCCCATGAAAACATCGATTACGCATACACGCGCCAAAATTGAGGCAGCGGAAGCTGGAGCAAGGATTGCTACAATGCCGGGAATCACGGAGGAAATGTTTGCCATGGGTGCTATGACTGCAGATTACAGTCGTGTTATGGCACTTACAGAGCAGGTGACTGATTTATTGACGAATGCCAATACAGCCCGCATAGAGAAAGATGGACATGTTTAACGCTGGATCTTCGGGGACGGCGTGGAGTATCTAGCCCTGGTGTCTATCGGGAAAAGGGCAGGCGGGAAATCTTCCTTCCGGAGAGTCCTACATAGCTCCGATAGAGACAGGAGCAAATGGTACGATGGTAATTGATGGATCTATGGTTGGAATCGGTTTATTAGAACAGCCTTTGGAAGTGAAAGTGAAGGACGGGGTTCTTCAAAGCATCCAAGGAAAAGAAGCAGAGAAACTGGAGATTCTCTTGAGAAATAAGAACAATGCCACTCTGTGTGAACTGGGCATTGGAACCAACTATGCAGTAAGACTGATCGGCGTTATTCTGGAGGATGAGAAAGCTTATCAAACGGTCCATATTGCCTTTTGGTACTAACGTAGGATTTGGAGGAAATAATCAGGCAGACTGCCATATGGACGGAATTATTAAGAATCCCACATTGTATTTGGATGACAAGCTAGTTATGTTAGATGGAGTTTTCAGATTTAAGGAGAACTTCCAATTGCTGCTGGAGTACTTTCTTCATGAAATTATTTTCACGAAACAAGAGAGAAAGGACGTATAATATGAAAACATATAAAGTTGGTCTGATTCGGGTGCTGACCACAGAGGACGAGGGAATTTGCTGCAGCTGCATGGAAAGCTGATAGAATCGTATTTCCCTATGTTCAGGTGGTGTCACGATGTATTCCGGAACAACCGGAGGAATTCATGATGATGAAACATTCGCTGTAGGTGTACCTAAGGTGGTGAATCTTGCAGTGGAACTGTGGAAGGAAGGCTGTCAGGCTATTATTATCAGCTGTGCCGGTGACCCGGGAGTTCGGAGGCAAGACAGGTAAATACCGATTCCGGTTATAGGGCAGGGGATCAGTACTGCAGCGTTGAGTCTGTTTTTGGCAGTCATCCGGCTGTGTTGGGGATTACCGAAGATGTACCGTCAGGATATAAGCGGATATTCGGTGATCGGATTGTAGACAATGCAAAGGGAGCTGGGGTAGAAAATGTCCTGGATTTGATGACAGACAGAGGATATGAAGCCACCATGAAAGCAGCGGCTGCGCAGAAGAGATGGGTGCCGATGTGATTGCCCTTAGCTGTACAGGAATGTCAGTATCCGTATTGCTCCCTCCATCGAAAAGACAGTAGGAATTCCGGTTCTGGATCTGTTTTGTGTGAGGACTGCTGACATTGTTTGAGCTATTGAAGAGAAAATATGGAGGATTAGGAGTTAGAATTAGGAAGCTTCGTCTATACTAAAATATAGGCGGAGCTTTTTTAATATAATGATTGTATCTTAAATGGAAGATCGATTATAATATAAATAGACGAAAAACTGGCGGTTTATATAAATATTATGCTGGGTACACATACATTCCCAGCATCTGCTGAGGAACACATAAAAGGCAATGGAGGCACCGGATAACCATAGCTGCAACTGTGGCGCAGAAAGTGAATGAGTGAAATTATGAAACGAATTAACAATGTTATGCCAATTATTTCTGGACCCTGTTTTGGTTTTGCCGGAATTTTTGTACACGAATTACGGATCGTACTTGCTAAGCTTGTGCTTTCGGGTAAAAAGCAGGAAGTTGTGGAGGAATAGGATCATGTCAAAAGATGAGTATTTGATTACCGATGCGCCGCTGAAAGCGTTGACGGTTTTGCAATGCCGATGATTCTCGGCAGTTTTTTCAGCAGGTATACAATATGGCGGACTCCATTATCGTCGGTTTGTGGGTTCCTCCGCACTGGCGGCGGTTGGCGCCTGTGCAGCGCTGACGAATGTTTTCATTTGTGTGGCACTGGGGGCCGGTGCTGGTGCAGGTGTGCTTGTGAGCCGCTATTTCGGTGCCAAAGAGTATGGAAAAATGAAAACGATTGTGTCTACATCACTGATCAGCTTTTTGCTGCTGAGCATCATCCTTGGTGTCTTTGGCTTTTGTTTTCCCATGGGATGATGAGCAGATTACAGACTCCTGCCGATATTCTGGAGGAAGCAGTGCTGTACCTGCGGGTCTATTTTGTGGGCTTTCCGTTTTTGTTCATGTACAATATTCTCTCTACTATGTTCACTTCCATCGGTGAATCAAAAATTCCGTTGGGACTGCTGATTTTTCATCAATCCTGAATATTGTAATGGATCTTTGGATGGTAGCCGGTCTGGGACTTGGCGTTTTCGGTGCGGCGCTTGCAACTTTGATCGCACAGGGCATTTCGGCTGTATTTTCACTTTTTGATTTTCTTTTACCGGATGCGGCGGTATAAGAGCAGCTTTGCTTGGTTTGAGGGACAGGAGCTGCGCTCGATGCTTCGGATTGCTGTTCCGTCGGTTCTTCAGCAGTCTACCGTATCCATCGGTATGATGATCGTACAGGCGGTGGTAAATCCTCTTCGGCACACAGGCACTCGCCGGATACGCGGCGACGATGCGTGTGGAAAATGTTTTTCCCTGATTTTTGTGTCCATTGGCAATGCGGTTTCCCCATTTGTTTCCCAGAATCTCGGCGCAAACAAAACCCAGCGCATCAAAAGGCTACCACGCAGCATTGGTGCTGGATGTGTGTTTTGCGGTTCTTGCTTTCCTTGTCATTGAAACGCTGCACACGCAGATTTCCTCGCTGTTCCTTGGAAAAGACGGAACCGCCCTGGCTTATCAGGTGTCTGGGGATTATATGAGATGGCTTGGTTACTTCTTTATCTTTATGGGAATTAAAATGGCGACCGATGGAGTTCTTCGCGGACTTGGAATCATGCGCCCATTCCTTATTGCCAACATGGTAAACCTTGCGATCCGCCTGTCCGTGGCTTTGATCTGTGCGCCGCGTTTTGGCATTGACTTTGTTTGGCTTGCTGTGCCTGCAGGCTGGCTTGCCAACTTTTTGGTTTCCTATGCGGCGCTCAGAAAATCCTGGCCGACTGAGAAAGTGGAGTCATCTCGATAAATTTGGATGTACGGAAACAGAAATACATACGTTTGTCTTGTTTGATTTATGAATATCGATTTTGTTAAAAATATGTATTTGCATTAGAGAAAAAACGGGTATAATAACATAAACTGACAGAAGGAGAAATTTGGTGATGAAGAGACGGGAAGGTTTACACTGGTTGAGCTATTGATAGTGGTGGTTATTATTGGAATACTGGTATCAATTTCAATTCCGATTTTACGGCACAGATGCACAAGGCGAAGGTGGCGGCAGACTGGGCGAATCTCAGGGCATATTATGCGGAAATACAGGCAGATTATATGTCTACCCAGCAGAGAAATCCGAAGGTTAAACTTTATTGGGGAGACAGATAACGCTGATGACTGGCACTCGGTGACTTTTAGATGGACATAAGGCTGAGATGAAGGCTGGAACCTGTCTAGTTAATTTTTGAGGATACTGAGGATCATAAAGGATATTCAATTGTATATGAGTGTAATAAAGATCATGCAAAAAATGTTACTTAGGCTTAGGAGCGGAGCATACGAAACCGTAACAATGATATAGCTTGAGAATACATAAGGAATTTCCGGTTCTATTGCTGGACATCCACCCCAAAGTCAAGTATAATAAACTAGAACAGTTGTACGATTATAATAAACGGGTAATCAGAGCACAAGCGGACATCTGATTTCCGTTTTTTGTTATTGCAATGTATCCGGAAGAAGCTGCCGGCGGCAGGTTCTGTAGGTGAATAGAAAGACAAACAGAAGGAGGTACCCTATCCGATGTCAAGAAAAAATCCGTTCGTCATGCCCATCCTCAAATGGGTAGGCGGCAAACGGCAGCTGCTGGACAGCATCAATCCGCTGATCCCGGAATGTTCGACCTATTATGAGCCGTTTATCGGGGGCGGTGCGGTGCTCTTTGGGAGACAGCCGAACAAGGCGGTGATCAATGACTCCAACGAAGAGCTGATCAATGTATACCGTACGATCAAGGAAGAGCCGGAAGAGCTGATTGCGGCGCTGAGCGCACATAAGGAACAGAATTGCGAGGAGTATTATTATACGGTGCGGGCGTGGGATCGTGACAAGGAGACGTATCAGACGCGGACCAACGTCGAGCGGGCAGCGCGGATCATTTACCTAAACAAGACCTGCTACAACGGCCTGTTCCGCGTCAACAGCTCCGGCGAGTTCAATTCTCCGTGGGGCAGATATAAGAACCCGAATATCACGAACGAGGCGACCATCCATGCGCTGAATGCGTATTTAAATAAAGCAAACATTACGATCAAATGCGGCGATTACCGCGAGGCGTTAAAGGGCATCCGGAAGGGCGCGTTCGTCTATTTTGACCCGCCTTATATGCCGATCAGCTCGTCGGCGTCGTTCACGGGCTACACCGCGGGCGGCTTCGGGGAGGAAGAGCAGATCGCATTAAAAGAGCAGTGTGACATGTTGAATGCAAAGGGCATCAAGTTCCTGCTTTCCAATTCGTCCTGCGAATTTATCGAGGATTTATATAAAGATTACATCATCGACCACGTGGATGCCAAGCGCGCGATCAACGTGAAACCGGAGAAGCGCGGAGAGATTCAGGAAGTTCTGGTACGCAATTATGAGCTTGATTGATGATAAATGGAGAATTTTATTTGATAAATACCGGATTGAGCGGGAAATTGAGAAACATGGGCGGTTTTACATCACCGCTGACCAGATCCGCGAAGTCAAGGAACCGCGTCTGATGACGAAATTTGACACGCGGGAATCCCTGCCGCGGGTGTTTGGAAAGAAGATTTCGATTCTTCCGGTGTCGCGCGGCGGCTATGTGCTGGGCGAGTTTGACTTGTATCAGGATTTTCCGGAGATTCCGTCCGATATCAAACGGGTGACGAGCGCGAAGATACCCGATTACTTTGAGTCGATCGACCTTCATGACATCCGCTCGGAAGCCAGCGCGATCAATGTTATGAGCATCACGGGGATTCTGGATGATTTTCTGGGCGAGGATCGCATGGTGCAGACGGTTTCGGGGGCGGATGGGGTCTGAAATTTTGAGTTTTATGTCAGCGACTATCAAAAATCAGAGCCGATTGAAAAAAGCCGCTTATCCAGGTACAGAATTCGCAAGTCGAGATCGACGGTGGATTTGAAAATGAGAATGTATTTACGCTGATCGAGGGAAAAACGTCGTCCACAGCAATTTTCTGATCCGGCAGCTCTATTATCCGGCGAGACTCTGGGCGGAGAAGATACACAAGCCGATCCGTCCGGTGTTTATGGTGTATTCGAATAATATTTTCCGCCTGCTGGAATATGAATTTACGGACCTGCGCTACTACAATTCGCTGCGGCTGGTGCAGGAGCGAAATTACAGCTTAGAGGAAATCGAGATCACGCTGGATGATTTTATACGATGTCTGGGCACGGACAAAGGTCAAGCCGGAACCGGCGGTTACCTTTATCCAGGCGGACAGCTTTTACAAGGTTATTTCACTGGTGGAACGGCTGAACGAGAATCCGATGACGGGCGGGGAGATCGCGCAGCTTTTGGATTTAAGGGCGACAGTCGGACTATTATTTCAACGCGTGCCGCTATCTGGGGCTGGCGGAGAAGCAGACGGATGAGGACGGCGTGAAAGTGCATATCACGGCGATAGGAAGACGGCTTTTGAAACTGCCGTATAGGGCGCGCCAGCTCGAATACGTCCGCCTGATTCTGGAACACCCGATTTTCCACGATTTATTTGAAGCTGCCCTTCAGATCGGAGATGTTCCGGACAAGGAGTATGTCGCAAAGAAAATGCGGGAATACCAGGTCTGCGGGGAGAATCTGATCGTGCGGAGGTCAAGTTCAGTGCGGGCATGGCTGTACTGGATTCTGACGCTGGTGAACGAAGGATAGGAAATGGTGGGAATTATTATATGTATCCGTTATCATGCTAAGGGGTAATTTCGTCTCAGATGCGGCGGCGTCCGTGCATGTGATGCCTGACCGTTAGAAAAAACAGACCATTTGGACAGAGAATAAAATATAGAAAGTTACAGGACAGCATATGGGCAGACAAGAGCAGACAAATCATCTTTTTCAGCAATCGCGATCTGCGGATTCTTCTGGTTCCGCTGATCGTAGAGCAGATTTTAAACTCCCTGATGGGTACAGCGGACAGCATTATGGTCAGCAATGTGGGATCGGCAGCAATCTCGGCTGTATCGCTGGTGGACTCCATCAATATCTTGGTGATACAGGCATTTTATGCGTTGGCAGCAGGCGGCACCATCGTCTGCTCCCAGTATATCGGACAGAAAGATAAGAAAAATGCGGAGGAATCCGCGAGACAGTTATCTTTTGTGGTGGCGTGCATCTCGTCGGCGGTCATGGCAGTCTGCCTTCTGACACGCGGACCGCTGCTGCGGCTGATTTTCGGCAGCGTGGAAGCGGATGTCATGGAGGCAGCGCAGATCTATTTCTTCTACACGGCGCTTTCGTTCCCATTTATCGCCCTCTATGATGCTGGTTCCTCGATCTACCGGGCGCAGGGAAATACAAGGCTTCCGATGACGATCGCGGTCGTCTCTAACGGGTTAAATATCGCCGGAAATGCGGTGCTTATCTGGGGCTTCCATCTTGGGTTGCCGGTGCGGCGATTGCCACGTTCGGTTCCCGCGTTATCTCGGCAGTGGTGGTGTTCGCTTTTTGCACAATCCCAGCCAGGAAATTGCGGTGCGTGACTATCTGCATATCCGTCCGGACGGACGCCGGATTATGCGGATTCTCTCATTGGGAATCCCAAACGGTATCGAAAATGCAATGTTCCAGTTTGGAAAGCTTGCGATTCAGTCAACCGTTTCGACCCTCGGGACGATCGCGATCGCAGCCCAGGCGATGACGAATATTCTGGAAAACTTAAACGGCATCGCAGCGATCGGCATCGGAATCGGCATGATGACGGTGGTGGGCCAGTGCCTGGGTGCCGGACGCCAGGATGAGGCCATCTATTACATCAAAAAATTGACGGCAGTGGCGGAGATCGTCATCATCGCAAGCTGTGCGCTCGTATTTCTCGCGACGAAACCGGTCACGATTCTGGGCGGCATGGAGCCGGAGAGTGCGAAGATGTGTCTCTACATGGTCGGATGGATCACGGTGGTAAAGCCGATTGTCTGGACGCTCGCATTTATTCCGGCATATGGAATGCGGGCTGCCGGGGATGTGAGGTTTTCGATGATTCTCTCCTGCATCAGTATGTGGGTGTTCCGGTGACGCTGTGCATTTATCTCTGCCGCGTCCACGGCTTCGGACCGATCGCGGTGTGGATCGGCATGTTTACAGACTGGACGATCCGGGGCATCGTATTCACATTCCGCTTTATGGGCCGGAGATGGCTCGCGCATAAAGTTGTGTAAAAACAGAGGGAGCAAAATGAAAATGGAGTTACAAATACTGGATTGATTCAGCAGATGCGGACGCCGGTGGGCGATGTCTGGATGGTGTTTATTTCGCGGCTTGGAAATGCAGGAATGATTTGGATTCTGTTTACATGCCTGCTGCTTATGATTCCGCGGACGAGATGGGGAGCTGCGCTGGCGGCAGCGCTCTGTCTGGATGCGATCATCTGCAATATCTTACTAAAGCCTATGGTTTGCCGGATCCGTCCGTGCGATGTGAATCAGACAGTTCAGTTGCTCATTGCCCGCCCGGCGGACTATTCCTTCCGTCGGGACATACCGTTTGCTGCGGTCGCGGCTCTGTACTTTGCCGGGGCGAAAAATGGTGGAAATCAGAATCCTGATGGCGTTTTCAAGAAGTATTATATGTGCATTACCCGACCGATGTTTTGGGCAGCATGATTGTGGGATGGCATTTTCTGGCGGCGCATCTGATACGGTCCTTGAAAAAACCAGAGGACAGAAAAATAGATAATTTTTATGCGTAAGAGATGCCAGAAGTTACTGGGCACGTATGCGTGTACAGTAATGCCATTGCCCCGTTTTTCTCTTGATATCCTTTATTTCCGATGGTATAATCTATAATCGAAATAATTTCTTTTATGATAGAAAAGGGATGATTATGATGGGGTTAGACCAGAATCAGTAATTTTATTCATTGTTAAAAGGTACGGCGTGATTCTATCGACTCCAAAGCTTAGGATGATAGGAACTGCGTTTTTGATGATGAGGTACCTGGAAAGAGACCAGGGGTAATGTGCTCTCGGAATCTCTCTGTGCTTGATTTTGTGAGATGATTTTTTGTCAGTTGTGCCCAAATTTCTGAGGCGTTGGCGTTGCGTCCGCCTCTGAAATTCGGGTGCGCTGGCGGAAAATCAGCCACAAAAGCAGGTGCAGAAAAGACTCCGAGTACATTATAAGTGATGGAGGAGAAAGACATGTTAAATTACAAGAAATATAAAGAGTTCCGGTGGTAGATTGCGGGCGTGAGTGGTAGAATAAAGAGATTGAGAAAGCGCCGATCTGGTGCAGCGTTGATTTGCGCGACGGCAACCAGGCACTGGTTGAGCCGATGGTCGTAGAGGAGAAGATCGAGATGTTCAACCTCCTGGTAAAACTGGGATTTAAGGAGATCGAGATTGGTTTCCCGGCCGCTTCCCAGATCGAGTACGATTTCCGCGCCAGTTAGTAGAACGCAAGCTTATCCCGGACGACGTGAGTTGTACAGGTTCTGACCCAGTGCCGCGAGCACCTGATCAAGAGAACCTTTGATGCCATCCAGGGTATTCCGAAGGCGATCGTACATATTTACAATTCAACTTCTACCTACAGCGTGAGGTTGTATTCCATGCAGACCGCGAGGAAGTAAAGCAGATCGCGATCGATGGTACCCGCATGGTAAAGAAGTACATGAAAGATTATGACGGAAAAGTGATCCTGGAGTATTCCTCCGGAGAGCTTTACCGGAACCGAGCTTGATTTTGCACTGGATATTTGCACCGCTGTACAGGAAGAGTGGGGCGCAACCCCGGACAATAAGATCATCATCAACCTTCCGGCAACGGTTGAGATGACGACTCCGAACGTATACGCAGACCAGATCGAGTGGATGAACAAGCATTTTAAGAACCGTGACAGCATTATTTTAGTATCCATCCGCACAATGACCGTGGTACCGGCATTGCAGCGACCGAGCTGGCTCTCTTGGCAGGTGCAGACCGTGTCGAGGGTACACTGCTTGGAAACGGCGAGCGTACTGGTAATATCGACATATTAAATATCGCTTACAATATGTTCTCGCAGGGTATCAACCCGGAGTTGAATCTGGAAAATGTAAAGAGATCACCGAGGTTTGCAGAGCGCTGCACAAAGATGACCGTTGATCCGAGACATCCGTATGCAGGCAAGCTGGTATTTACCGCATTTTCCGGTTCCCATCAGGATGCGATCAGCAAGGGGGATGCAGGCGCTTCAGAAGAAAACCGATGGCATCTGGGAGGTTCCGTACCTGCCGATCGATCCGAGCGATATCGGACGCGGTACGAGCCGGTTGTCCGCATCAACAGCCAGTCCGGCAAGGGCGGCGTAGCCTTCGTTATGGATTCCTTCTACGGATTCCGTCTTCCGAAGGGAATGCACAAAAAGTTTGCTGACATTATCCAGAAGATTGCAGAAAAGCAGGGTGAGGTAGCTCCGGAGCAGATCATGGACGAGTTCCGTGCAAACTATCTGGACAGAAAAAGGAGCCGATGCACTTCAAAAAATGCCAGATCACAGACAAAGGAGTACGAGGGCGGCGCATTCGCAACCGTTGCAATTCTTACCTTTACCGCTCATGACACCGACGGCGTACCGTTGAGGGCGTAGGTAACGGACCGATCGATGCGGTACAGAGAGCGATCGAGGAGGCACTTGGCATTGAGATCCGTGTTCTGGACTACAACGAGCATGCACTTCGTTCCGGTTCCGGCGCACAGGCAGCGTCCTACATCCACCTGATGGATGTAAAGAGCGGCCGGGCAACCTACGGTGTCGGCATCAGCTCTAACATTACGAGAGCATCTATCCGCGGTATCTTCAGTGCGGTAAACAGATTGTTCTACTAAAAATAAAATGAATCAATTCAGGGTGACTGCTTGTGTACGTGTGGACAGTCGCTGGTTTGGGCGGTATGCAGAAATGTGTGCCGCTCTTTTTTCTAGGCCTGCCCATCTTTTTTAAAACAGGTTATAGCGGATACTCCGCATTCCAATATTGACAAGAACAAAATCCCGGTGTTACGATATAGAAAACTGAAAAACTGCATGAAATGACGATATTCGACTGAAAATTTCATGCTTATGAAAAAGAGAAAGGAAGTCCGTGAAAATGATTCTAAGGGCGAAGTATTTAATTACCGGAGATGGCAGAACCTGCATGCAGGATCAGGCGGTGTATCTGGATAAAGAGGGAAAAATCGGCTGGATAGGAGACGCAGCGGAAGCGGCGGGGCGCTACCCGGAAGAGATGGTAAAGATTACGGCGAGGCGACGATCCTGCCGGGACTGTTTGATATGCATGCATTTTGGCTACTACTACAGCCAGCCGGATCTGGATAATTATGACGATTATATGGTGGCATACTATGCGCTGGAACAGGCGAAACAGTCGCTGCGGCTCGGCATCACGACGGTGCGTGATCTGTCCTGTCCGCCCAATCTGATGAAGCAGCTGCGTCTGGCAGGGGCAGAAAGGGGTATGTGACGGTTCCGCGTATCATCCATGCGGACGCAGGTATCTGCATGACCGGCGGACACGGACATCAGGATGGGGTCGAGGCGGACAGCCGTGGGGCGTGCGCGCCGCTATCCGAAGACAGCTGCGCGCGGGAGCTGACTGGGTCAAGATCCTGACGAGCAACCGCGGCGATATTCCGGAATTTACCCAGGAAGAGCTGGATGCAGCGGTGGATGAGGCGCACCGCCAGGGGTGAAGATCGCGGTTCATTCGGGTACGCAGCCGTCGATTCAGATATGTATTGACGCAGGATTTGACACGATCGAGCACGGAACCGCAACAGAGGCGCAGGCGCGCCAGATGGCGAAAAAGGAATCGCGTGGACGCCGACGATCACGGCGTACACATATTTGTATGAGCAGACAAAAGCAGATGATCGAGGCGGGTGTGGATATGGACAACCCGATCGCCGCCAGAGCCGTTCACGATCAGGCATTTTCAAACCGGCGTTTGAGGCATACCGGGATAATTTTAAAAGCTCTATGACACAGGGGTTACGGTGCTGGCAGGCAGCGATATGGTGCTTTACAAGGCACCGCCGCTTCCGATTCATCAGGAACTCGGCTATATGGTAGACTATGGAATCACGCCGATGGAGGCAGTGAGAACCGCAACCTACAATGCGGCGGCGTGCTTGGAATCAGGAAGGAGACGGGTAGCCTGAAAGAGGGGCTGGCGGGGGATCTGCTGGTTGTAAAGGGAGATGTCTCAAAAGAATATTCGTGCGCTGGATGATGTGCTGGAAGTGTATCTGGCAGGAAAAATGGTGTATACGGTGTAAAAGATATGAAAAAGCTGTCTTTTTTCAGAAGTGCAGGAGTTTTTGTTTCCTGAGATGGGAAAACCAAAAGAAAATAAAAACATCTTGAAATTCTAAAAGAGACAGCTTTTTATTATGTTTCTATACCGCGCAGACTGTAATTAAAATACGACTTCATTCCCATGAACAAACGGATTCGGCGTGTGTACGGTCAGAATCTTAACGACACGGTTTGTGTTGTTGACCCAGTCATGCGGGGTCTGGGAGTGGATCTGGATGCTGTCGCCCGGATTCAGGCAGTATTCGTTGCCGTCCAGATATACGGTCAGGATACCCTCCAGAACGTAGATAAATTCTTCACCGTCGTGCTGATTCATCTCAAGCTGGTTTTCAGAGCTTGTGGTGGCGGACGGCATCAGGTGGAAGATACGCGGAAGACAGGCGAATCCTGTGCATTTCCATTGACCGGGCACTGTACGATCTGGGGGTTGATCTGGGAACAGTGCATGGCAAAACTCCGGCTGACCGGGGATTTCTCCTGATCGGCGGAGGAGTCAAAGAACGAAGACAGACGACTCGAGAATCGCGGCAAGCTTTGCCAGAGAGTCGATTGCGATCGA
>VOFG01002821.1_pt1 | contig 19848 bp, 29 predicted proteins | sample 5384171 | NCBI WGS metagenome assembly VOFG01 (sample SAMN12384726, study PRJNA508395) | human gut metagenome | isolation source: healthy gut F | host: Homo sapiens
AGTAGTGCTTGCAGGTTTAGAAACTTCCGTATATATAATATCGCCATCTAATTCAACATGTGGATATATCAACGGCCATCCAGCTAATTTCTGTGCTTCAAGAGAGGCGTCAACTTCTGCCTGAGTCAAGAACTCTTCAGTTGTGTAAGTCTTCTTAGTAGATCCACCCAATCTGTTATAGTATCTATAAGTAGCCTTACCTGTATACATAGTAGTCACAGTAGTGGTAGTACACTTAATCGTACCATATTCTACATCCAACTGAGCCGGTGTAACCATTTCTTCGTGACCTTGAACATATTCGAATTCAGGAGTACAAACTCTCTTCCAGTAAGAATGAACATTTTCAACCCGTGACCAGCTATCCTTCACAATTGCTTCGTTTCTCCAGTCAGTCAACAGACCATTCCATTGAAGTCAGCAACATCACCGCCAGTCTTAGCGTCTATTACTGCAATACCGCTCGGCATGTTCAAGTTAACAGGACGGATAAAGTCAACCATAAATTCGTTCACAGTCACTTCGTCGCCATTGCTCATCGTGTAGATGTGTGCAACGACAGCTTTTGCAGACCGTTTGCGCTGTTCAACGCAGCCTTCACAGCAGCATTGCTCTTATCCAAAGTGATATAGTTACCGTCGATCTGAACACCAGACATTACAGGAGAAGTCAAGTTACCGTTAGAGTAAGTCTTGATTACTTTGTAACGAGCAGATTCGCAACCCGGAAGTCCTTTCACAGTGTAAGCAAGTAAAGCTTTCTGTCAATGCTCTTCTGAACTGACAATCACTTGCAGGAGAAGCAACTGAGTTAGGTACACTCACATTTACATTGAAGTACTTGTACTCATCACCATCTTTCGTCCAGTAAATATCATTTTCAGTAGCATCCAAAGTAAGTTCAGGCAACTTCACGTTTACTGTGAACTTGAATGTGATGCTTGCAGGATATTCAGAAGAAGTCAGCTTGTTCTTCACTGTTACAGTTGCAACAAATTGAGAACCACCGGCACCGATCTTACCCAGTTCACCATGATTAAATGACCATACGATCTTCTTCGTAGCAGTACCTACTGAAGTATCACCGTCAACGATTCTCGGCAGAGTCATAGTGTGTGACAGGTTGTTCTTCTTCACTACAGCAACAGCACCGGAAGCATCATACAAGTTCCAGAATTCTTCGTGGCTCATGCTTGTTTCCTTACCGTTAGTAATAACGCGGTAAACATTTTCACGGATGAATTGCTCTGTGATAGTGTATTCAGCAATTGTTTCAGTACATTTAGCTACCAAGTCATAAGCCTTGTCACCTACTACAAGGTCATCTTGCTTCGTCACACCAAATTCGATCTTCACGAATCCGCGACGTACTACATTGCCTGCTTCGTCTACCAATTCCACTTTCAGGATAGGAGTACGACCGATCGCTTCTTTATTGAAGCCTTCTGCCTGGTACAAACCTGCCGCAGCGTCGTTACATACCACCCATTTCTGCTGGTTGGTTGAAGTTTCACCTTCAGTGATGTTGTAATCAGAAGAAGCTACAGAGAACTTATATGACAACTTATAGTCTTCGATCGGGAATTCTTTGTGATTACCGTTACCGAAGCAAGTAGCCACCAGGTCTTTCAGGTTGAATACTTGATCGTAAGGAGTTGTATAGCGAACAGGCCTTCTGACTTACAAGCAGTGAAAGTAGTTGCATAATGAGCACCGTCAGCACCTGAAACTAAAGTAGCTTTGTCAGAGATGCGAACGTCCGGTGCAGCCAGTACGTCATCATAGATAGATACATACGGAGAAGTAACCACTACGTTAGTCTCGTCTTTGTCTACAGCATCACCCTTCAGAGTAGCCTGCAAAGCAACCATGTTTACTTTATCTTCTGCCGGCTGAGTAGAATGAACGTTAAGACGAAGCAGTTTGAAGTCCACTGTTCCTGTTGCAGCGTTAGCAACCGGAGTACCGCTGATCTGAACCCACTGGCTGGCAGCCGCACGAGTGTTGATCACTGTAGCGCTACGATCCAAGTAGCTATAGTCAGCATTGCCCAACTTGAAGCTAGCCGGGTTGAAGTGGTAGCTTGCAGTTGCCAAAGCAGCCTGTAGAAATACTATAATTCGTAGGAATAGCAGCATTTTCACCGCTTCCCATCGGAGCATATTTCAATGAGTTGAACTTGATCGCTTCCACACCGTCTACGATATAGTCGGGAGCAAACGTGATGCTTGTCAGACGGCAAGTCATCAAAGTGTGCAGGCTCACCAAGTCAGCGTTGATAGTAATAATCTGGCTGTTGATGGTTCTGATGTCACCCTGAATACCTGAGATATCCGATTTGATAGCATCCAAAGCTCATCGTTGATCTTATCTTCGAGGTCAGCGATATCCTGAGCTGTAGAGTTCTTCAACGCTTCAATGGCAGATTTATTCTCACCGATCAAAAGCTTTCAGACCGCCTTCACCGTTGATTTCATCCCAAAGTTTCTTAATCTCATCCTGTGCAGCTTCGATAGCTTCCTGCGCTGCCGCGATATCTTCCTTGTTAGCGTCAGCTATATCCTTTACACCTTCTGCATAAAGTTTCAAAGCGGCGAAATGCTGAGTCTGCAAGTCTTTATCTGCTGTAATCAACGTTTCGATAGCATCCTGAGCATTTTTGATCGCTTCGGTATTTTCTTTCACTGCTCCGTTGGCAAGATTGCTCAAACCTGTTTCGATACCTTCAATCTGAGCACCGAGTGCTTTTACAGCAGCTTCGTGTACTGTCACATCCAGTTTGTTGTCAATAGCAGCCTGCATTGAATTTCTCAATGCTTCAACCTGTGTTGCGGCTTCCGCTATCGCATCTGCTTTTTTGCTTGCGCAGCGGCAGCTTTCGCTTCTTCTGCCAGCGCTTTCGCTGTAGCAGCATCGGCAGCAGCCTGGTCGCCGGCAGTTTTTGCAGCTTCTGCGGCAGTCTTAGCTTCTGCAGCAGGCCTGTCTTTGCAGCATCAGCAGCAGCCTGTGCAGCCTTCTGCAGCACTCTTCAGCGTTGTCAGCTGAGTCTGAAGATCGCCAACGGTGCTTCCGCTTTTGTCAATTTGTTCCTGCAGACTCTTGATGTCGTCATCGTAGTCTTTACAAGAAGTAAATGTACCTGCCGAGGACGCTATCAGCGCTCCAAACAGGACAGCATTTAAAACTTTTTGTTCATAATAAAAAACTTTTAATTTATAAATTAAAAAAATAATAAAAAATATAATTTCTCACTTTTGATTTTAAATCCCATGTGTTGTTCCGTTCATTTCTCGTGCGACCTCCTTTTCTTAATTCATTCAACCTTTATTTCCCTTATATAATACACTATGAAGCATACGGGCCAAACAGCCTTTACCCGTTACTTTCTAGGTAACGGGTAAACCTTTGTCCTGACTCCTGTGGAGCTATCTATATGAAAAACCAGACTATTTTACAGTGAAACATATTTACCCCTGCTTCAGACATGCGGCAGAGGGGAGGAAATTCTTTGTATCTTGATCAGAGGTTAACAGGTCCCTAATAGAAAGAAATCCGTTGTTTTATCGTATTATTTCTTTTTTAGTAGTTTATCAGAAAAAATATCTTTTTTGTTTGCATGTTTTCCAAAATATATCCATCTTTGCAACGCTATTTAGCTCCGTTACCTAGAAAGTAACAGATTCATTTTCAAGATACTACTCCAGCTATTGAATGTTTTACAAAATCAATAATCTGATTATTAGCCTCATCAATTTTTCTTATTACGGAAAGGTTTTAGATAAGTCTCGGTCACCTTGATGGACGAGTGCCCCATAGCTTCGGAGATAATACCCGGATGAATTTCGCAATAATAGGCTGTTGTAGCCCATGTATGGCGGGCGGTGTATGAACTCAGTTTATCGTTCAGTCCCAATACCTCCCCCAAGAGCGTGAGCCTGCTGGTTGAGTTCTGCGCAATGCCAACTGATATTCCCGGTAAGCCTCCTTTGTTCCCTCTCCGCTTTTCAGCAGTGAGAAGAGATAGGGCGAATGGCTGTCGCGGTTCATATACTTCTTTAATAGTTCGAGCGCTTCCGGAGTAAGCGTCACCGACAAGGGGCCGGCCTGTCTTCCGCCTGCGGTAAGTGATCACGTTATCCTCAAATCACTTTTACGCAGATAAGCGAGATCGACAAACGGCAGACCACGAAGCAAGAACATCAGCACGAACATGTCCTGCGCACGCCTCACGGCAAGAGGTATGGCGGAAGATGAAGGCAGTCTGGTGAATACCTTCTTCATATCTTCATCACACAATGCCCTCTTATGGTCCGCACGCGTGCCCGTATAAACAGAGCGGAACAGATGGGGCGTATAAACGACCATCCTACTGTTGACGGCACGATTGTACACCGCACGAAATGTTCTTAGATAAGTGGAAACGGTGTTCCAGCTACATCCCTTCCCACGAAGGTGTATCTCGAAACCTTTCAACCACTCCGGGGTGACCTCGTCAAAAGAAAAATCCCCTTCCCACAATAAGCAATGATGGCATTGGTGCTGCTGCGATATACGTGCGCCGTACCAAAGTTTCCCCATCCGTAGCTCTTCGGCTACTTGCTTCATAAATGCTACTACTTTTAACATTGTACTCAGTATTAAATATTACACAATAAATATACACATATTTCAGCAACTATAATTGCCTAATACGCATATACACGACCAATTTTTCAGAATAAGACACTCCGAAAATCAGTATCACCGAAAAACGAAACAACAAATAGGGAAAGATTGAGTTCATTTATTCAAATTACCATGAATAACTTTTCACATATAGCGACATCTATTGATCACTAAAAAAGGACCTTTCTTAAAAAGGAATATTTAAACAGTGAAAGAAGGGCATAATTGTATCCCACTTTAAAGAAAGGCATAAAAATGCCATCATTCACAAATACAGGATTCTCTTTTTTACTATTCAAAGAGTTTATCGGTCAAATCAGAAGTATAATTCTTTTCACTGATCATTCTGATCGCTTACTGAAGAAAAACAGTTCCGAATGACACTTTTATTTTCCCGGTATTTATGGATCAATTAGAAGAAAATTAAGCAAAAAACAGCTTTTTCAGGTCTTCCTTACCGACGGAAAACAGGTTGGTCGGTGAGGAAGGAGGCGTTGGTTTTTAAAGAAACACCCCCTTGGTTTAAAACCAAAAGATACTTTTTTGTTTTGAAAAGGTGTATATTTCATGTAGTTTCATGCAAAGAATGTTTTTTTCGTATATTATTTCATTTATTTATGCAGATTTTTCTCTGGTTCGTTATTTTTAGAGTAACTGTTTTTCAATGTAATCTTAAAAAAATAGCACATTCGTCCGATATTTCGGGTTTCAGAAAAGAGAAGGAGGTATAAATAGAAGAAGAGGATGCATCTCACGACACATCCTCTTCTTTTTTCCTGATATCTTAGTAGACTTCTATTTCTTAGTTTTAGAAGCTTCCAAAGATGCTTTGCGGAATTCTTTCATTGCTTTTTCGATTTCCAAAGAAGCCTTTACGAGCACGAGTTCCTGCTGCTTTGTTACCGTTTTCAATCTGAGCGTTAGCATCTTTTGAGAAGTCAGCATACAGAGCCTGCTACTTTTTCTACCAATTCTTTCATTATCCTTTTATTTTTTCGTTAATAATGTGTCGCAAAAATACACTGTTTCCCGAAATAAACGCATAAAAACAATATTTTTTTGAATTTATCTGCGAAAATAAGCTAAAAAAAGGCTTTTCACCATTTTTCCCTACCTTTGTAGCCATGAAAACGCTTACAGATACGGATTACATACATACTTTGATAGCTGAAGGAGAGCATCAGCAACAGGACTTCAAATTCGAAATTTCCGACGCACGCAAGATTGCCAAAACGCTGTCGGCTTTTGCCAATACCGACGGAGGACGGCTATTGATCGGCGTGAAAGACAATGGACGAATAGCCGGCGTACGATCTGAAGAGGAAAAATATATGATTGAAGCAGCCGCACAACTTTATTGCATCCCGGAGATAGATTATACTTACAAACATATATCGTGGAAGGCAAACAGGTATTAGTAGCCACCATCGAAGAGAATCCGCACAAGCCTGTCTATGCGAAAGACGAAAACGGAAAGCCTCTCGCCTATCTCCGCATCAAGGATGAGAATATACTGGCTACCCCTATCCACCTGCGTGTATGGCAACAAAGTGGCAGCCCGCGGGGAGAACTGATCCGCTATACGGAACGCGAACAACTCCTGCTCGACCTGCTGGAACAGGGAACGCTGCTTTCACTCAACCGGTATTGTCGGCAGACCGGTATTTCCCGACGTGCCGCCGAACATCTGCTTGCCAAATTTGTTCGGTATGATATAGTAGAGCCCGTATTCGAAAATCATAAATTTTATTTCCGAATGAAAAACGAGTGATATATTACGATTTACTCTTTTTCAAAAACCTAACTATGAACTTTATCAATGAAATAAATGATATACTCTGGACATACATCCTGATTATCATGTTACTGGGCTGTGCCGTCTGGTTCAGCATCCGAACGCGGTTCGTACAGTTCCGTATGCTTCGCGAAATGATTATATTACTCAGCGAGTCCGCCGGAAAAGGAAAACAGGGCGAGAAACATGTTTCATCTTTTCAGGCATTCGCTATTACGATTGCCAGCCGTGTGGGTACGGGCAACTTGGCAGGGGTGGCCACCGCCATCGCCATCGGCGGACCGGGAGTGTTTTCTGGATGTGGGCGATCGCCCTGCTGGGAGCTTCGAGCGCTTTTATCGAATCTACCCTGGCACAGTTATATAAGATACGCGGGAAGGACTCTTTTTGTCGGAGGCCCGGCTTATTATATGAAGAAGGGATTGAAACAGCCGTGGATGGGGATACTTTTTCGCTGTGCTCATCAGCATTACTTTCGGTTTTGCTTTCAATTCGGTACAGAGCAATACGATTTGTGCTGCTGCCGAACATGCGTTCGGATTCAATCATACGGTGTTGGGAGGAGTGCTTACCGCTCTGACTCTTGTCATCATCTTCGGTGGTATCCGCCGGATAGCGCATGTAAGCAGCATTATCGTCCCGGTTATGGCATTAGGATATGTAGGACTGGCACTGGTCATCGTATTACTTAATATCACGCATCTGCCGGAAGTGATATCTCATCATCAGTCATGCCTTCGGCTGGGAACAGGCATTGGGTGGAGGTGTCGGTATGGCGCTGATGCAGGGTATCAAGCGCGGATTATTCAGCAATGAGGCCGGTATGGGTTCGGCTCCGAATGCAGCAGCGACGGCCAACGTCACTCATCCTGTCAAACAGGGGTTGATACAGACGCTGGCAGTATTTACCGATACTTTATTAAATTGCACATGTACAGCATTTATCATTCTTTTCAGCGGTGCTCCTTTGGACGGTTCCTCCAATGGGGTGCAACTAACCCAACAGGCGCTCACGAATGAGATCGGTGCTTCCGGAAGCATCTTTGTTGCCGTAGCGTTGTTCTTCTTCGCATTCAGCAGTATCTTGGGAAATTATTATTACGGTGAAGCGAATATCCGTTTCATCACCGCAAAGAAATGGGTGCTCCACACCTACCGGATATTGGTCAGCGGCATGGTACTTTTCGGGTCTGTCGCCACACTCGATTTGGTATGGAGTCTGGCGGACATCACGATGGCTCTGATGGCTGTCTGCAACCTGATCGCCATTATCTTTCTCGGAAAGTATGCCATCCGCCTGCTCTCGGACTATCGTGCCCAGAAGAAAGCGGGCATCCAAAGTCCTGTTTTCAGGAAAGAGACCATGCCGGACATCGAAAAGGACTTGGAATGTTGGTGAAAACCAACTGACTTTTTCGTACCTTTGCGGCTCATTAAAATCTCCACACACGATTTGTAAATTGTAAATTATAAAATAGTAAATATAACGATGGGCTTATTTGGTTTATTCAAAAAGAAATCCGATGAAACAAAAAGTCGGCAATGTAGAAGATTTCATATCACTGACCCGGGTTTATTTCCAGTCAGTCATCGCTACTAACTTAGGTATTACCAACATCCGCTTTTTACCGGATGTGGCTAACTTCAAACGTTTGTTCAAGATTCCTACGCAGGGGAGGTAAGCTGGGACTGGCAGAAAAGTCAGGCTTCACGCAAAATGCTGATGCAGGACTACGGACTGAATGAAAGTTTCTTTAAGGAGATCGAAGCTCCGTGAAGCGTAATTGCCGTACGCAGAATGATATCCAGTCGTATCTGTTTATGTATCAAGGTTTTTCCAACGACTTGATGATGCTGATGGGAAATCTGATGCAATGGAAGTTCCGTATGCCGTCTATATTCAAGAAGGCGCTTTACGGGATGACGCAGAAGACGGTACACGATGTTTGTACGAAGACGGTGTGGAAGGCTGATGATGTGCACAAGACTGCGGCGACTGTCCGCCAATACAAGGAACGCCTGGGGTATTCGGAACAGTGGATGACGGACTATGTATATAATATAGTGCTCCTTGCCAAAAAGGAACCGAAAAGGAAGAACGACGACACGGAAACGAAAAAATAAGGTCGCGTAAATGTTAGAAAATCGTAAAGAATAGCATAGCAGGAAAAAGTGGCATACTTCCGCTTTTTATTATCTTTAAGTACTTTTTCTTTTGCCTTGATGCAAAGAAAAAGTACCAAAAAAAAATCAAGGCTGCGCCTGCCCGGCTACTCGGTCTCATTTCCGGCTAAAGGGCAGAAACTCGCTTCGCTCAAACAGTCTGCCCTTTTTAACGCCGTAAATAAGACCTGCGCTTGACGCCGGGCAGTCGAGGCCGGGGAACCTTGCGGAGGATAGGTCGTTACTAATCAATAAATAATATAATAATATAGAGGATGCTTATGAAACAAAAGAAAATGCTTGTACTTACTTTTTCGCAGTTGAAACAAATATACACGCAGGAGATGCCGGAGTTGGTAGAGATGGCGGCGGTGAGTCCGACAGTGGAGGACTTTAAGGCTGGTCTGCTAAAACATCTGGATAGTTGCGGGATGGTTAATGAGGTTGCGGAGGAGGCAAGGGAGCAAATTCGACTCTTACTCCAGTATGATGGACAGGATGTTCATGAACTGTCTACGGGACAGGATATTTCGGTACAGACGATACGGTTGCTTTATCAGTTTCTGACGGAGAAGTTGGAGAATATAGAGATGCCGACGGATTTGTTTGTAGAATTGTTCCAGTTGTTCAAACGTTTGCAGGGGAAAATGTTCCTTCGCCGTCTCCGCAGCGCATCAAGAGCCGGAATGACCGGTGGGATACCGGATTGGATGAGGAAGTGCGGGAGATGCGGGATGAGAATAAGGAACGGATGCTGCATCTGTTGATTCAGAAGATTGAGAACCGGAAGTCGAAGCCTTCGGTGCGGTTTCATTTTGAGGAAGGGATGAGTTATGAGGAGAAGTATCAGTTGGTAAGCAAATGGTGGGAGATTTCCGCTTTCATTTGTCGATGGCTGTGAAAAAAGTCCGGCTGAGTTGAATCGCTTTTTAGGAAATTCACTTTCGTCGGAGACGATGTATTTGTTGAATCGGGCACGTAAAGGGAATGCCGTTCTTTGCTACGCCTTATTATTTGTCGTTGCTGAATGTGACGGGGTATGGGTATAATGATGAAGCGATTCGGAGTTATATACTTTATTCGCCACGATTAGTGGAGACGTATGGCAATATTCGTGCATGGGAGAAGGAAGATATTGTGGAGGCAGGAAAGCCGAATGCTGCCGGATGGCTCTTGCCGGACGGACATAATATTCACCGACGGTATCCGGAGGTGGCTATCCTTATTCCTGATACGATGGGACGGGCTTGTGGAGGGCTTTGTGCATCTTGCCAGCGTATGTATGACTTTCAAGAGTGAACGGCTGAATTTTGAATTTGAGACGTTACGACCGAAGGAGTCGTGGGACAGTAAGTTGCGACGGTTGATGACCTATTTTGAACAGGATACGCAGTTACGCGATATTCTGATTACGGGAGGCGATGCGCTGATGAGTCAGAATAAGACGTTGAAGAATATATTAGAAGCGGTGTATCGTATGGCGGTACGCAAACAAAGGGCGAATCTTGAACGTCCGGAAGGTGAGAAATATGCGGAATTGCAACGGGTGAGACTGGGTTCTCGTTTATTGGCTTATTTGCCGATGCGTATTAATGACATGAGTTGGTTGACATTTTGCGAATTTAAAGGAAAAGGCTTCGGCTGTTGGCGTCAAGCAGTTTATCATTCAGACTCATTTTCAGACACCGCTGGAGGTTACCCCGAGGCTAAAGAAGCAATTCGGAAGATTCTTTCTGCCGGATGGATTATTACGAACCAGTTGGTATATACGGTGGCTGCCTCACGCAGAGGACATACTACGCGGCTTCGCCAGGTACACAATTCACTGGGAGTGGTATGTTATTATACGTTCTCGGTGAAGGGATTTAATGAGAATTATGCGGTGTTTGCCCCCAACAGTCGCTCAATGCAGGAACAGCAGGAAGAGAAAATTTACGGACAGATGACTCCGGAACAGGCGGAAGAATTGTATAAGATACTGGAGACCAAAGTCAGTGCAGGTATAAATGAAGAAAAAACGAAAGAAGATGCTGACACCGCCAAACAAATAAGACGGTTCATGAGAAAGCATCATCTGCCTTTCCTTGCTACCGACCGCAGTGTACTGAATCTGCCTGCTATCGGCAAGAGTATGACTTTCCAATTGGTAGGATTGACTGAGGAAGGCAAACAATTCTTCGCTTCGAACACGACGGTACACGGCATCATAGTCCGATTATCAATCAAATGGGACAAATTTATATCGTAGAGAATAAGTCATTGGCAGCTTATCTACGCCAATCAGGACAAATGGGGGAAGACCCGGAAGACTACGCTTCTATCTGGAGCTATACGAAAGGGGAAACCGAACCTCGCTTCAGCCTCTACGAGTATCCAGATTTCCCCTTTCGGATTACAGATAAAAAGTAATTTGAAATAAATTTAGGTATTAGGCCAAGGTAATAATTAGTTCTCTTTACGCGTATTACTTATTACCTATTATTTATTACCTATTACTTCACTCTAATACCATATTAGCAACAATTGCAGTTAAACCTCCGGTGGTGATTCCTGAAGAGAAATATACTTCGAATCGCTTCCGGAGCTTGTTTTAATACGTCCGGCATTAGTTCCACACCCAAACCTAAAGATAGGCTGACTGCTAAGACTAAGGTTTCTTTGCGGCCTATTTCCTGTGAGGAAACGATGCGGATACCTGCTGCCGCTACTGTACCGAACATTAGTAAGGTGGCGCCACCCAATACGGGATCGGGCATAAAGAGAATATAGCTCCTACAATGGGGAATAATCCCAACAAGACGAGCATTGCGGCAATGTAATAACCCACATAGCGGCTGGCAACTCCTGTTAATTGGATGATACCGTTATTCTGTGCGAAGATGGAGTTCGGGAAGGAGTTGAATATACCTGCAAAAGAGAATTGAACCCGTCTGCCATGACACCGCCGGAAACACGTTTTAGATATGAATCACCCTCGATCGGAAGACCGGATATCATGGAATTGGCAGTCACGTCGCCCGTTGCTTCAATGGCGGTGATCAGATAGACCAAACCAATGGCAATAAATGAAGAGATATTAAAATCAATACCGTATTTAAAAGGTTGCGGGATATTAAAGCTCATCAGCATCTCAACATTCAGCGCGCTCATATCTACTTTTCCCAAAGCGAAAGCCAATCCATAACCCAAACAAAGACCGAGCACGATAGAGCTCATGCGCAGGTATTTGTTTCTGCAACGATTGAAAAACAATACGCTCAATAGTACGAGTGCTGCGATAGACAGGTTTTCCCACGAACCGAAGTACCGTTATCCATTGCACTATATCCGCCGCTACAGGAAACGATGCCGACCTTTATCAGGCTCAATCCGATCAGCAGTACGACAATGCCGGACACTAGCGGAGTGATGATATTACGAAGATACTTGAAGGTACGGCTGACGACCATTTCAATCGGAGCGGCAGCTATACAGGAGCCGAATATCAGCGGAAGTCCGCCTACTAATCCGGTCGCTATGATAGGACCGATAAAGGAAAAACTTGTTCCCTGAATACAGAGCAGTCCCGCCCCCACCGGACCGAAACGACGGCATTGTACGAAAGTGGAAACTCCCGAAGCGAACAAGGACATGGAAACAAGAAAGCCCGTCTTTTCTACATCCAGTTTCAAGGCACTTGCTATGATAAGAGGAGGTGTTATTATGGCTACAAAAATGGCCAGTAAATGTTGCAAGGCTGCAAACAAGGCTTCCTTAAAAGGAGGACGGTCTTCTACACCGTAAATTAAATCTGTTTTCATCCAATAATTGATGTATTCAATAAATTAATTCAATGTCCATTTCAGGGCTAGAGTCGGAATTACATAGAATCCGTCACGACCACCGAAGTTATTACTTACTTCCACTTCGGAACCTACACTTAGATTAAAGTGTTTGTTTATTCCTTTGATGCGGTTCAGGTTTACCCAAAACTGTGGTTCGGTAAGGAAGATCGTTTTCCCATAATCCGTTTCCTCACGCCACCAGTCGGCAAATCCGGAGAAAGTAAGCAGATTATTGCAGAAGTTGACATACCATGTTCCGGTCAACTGGAAATTGTTAGGTGATTTATGCTTCTGGATATATTTGTACATGGCTGTCAAAGAGAAGCCTTTGGAAAAAGAAGCATTGTTATAGGTATAAGTAGCTCCTGCCAAGTAAGCGTTTTTGTAAGAGAATCCTTTTGCCAGTCCACCGTTATATTCAAGATGTGCAGAGAAAGGTCCTTTCCAGAATTTTACTTCACGGGCTATCTCCCAATAGGCGGAGGCAACACCCTCAGAGGTATAGTCCATATCGACAAAGAAATAAGTACTTCCCCACGTGTCGGGATGAAACTTCTCGACAGTAGACGTTAACAAAGGACGACCTTTTAAATCTTTGTCATACAAAGAACGGCCAAATCGTAATGTAACTGTATGTTTTGTGCCTGCAATTCCGGTATAAAAAGAAAGCAGCATACACATAGGAAAAGAGCAGAGATGATTCGTTTTCATGACGAATGTGTTTAGATGAAGGTGCAAAATTAGTTAAACCTATACATATATTCACATTCCGACACTAAAATTTTAATCCAAGACTATTATTTTCTACATCCCACCAAATCGTGTACCTCCGTCATCAGGATCTCCCAAGGTTTCCACAAGAGCCAGATATTGGTCGGGATCTTCCGTTTGCAAGTGTGCCGGGGAAGTTGAGGCGGCGTACCATAATTTCCGTATCAATACATCCGTTCTGCTATGGTTATAGCGCACCGGGAACAGACGGGGATAGCCCGTACGACGCTGTTCTGCCCATGCTTCACAACCTTCGGGAATAAGGCTATCCATTTCTGCGTAATGATCTTTTCCAGCTTTATTTCCTTGTCGTCTGCGGGATTCCATTTAGGAGAAACCAGGCAACGGGCAGGAATGTTATTTTCGGGGTCTTGTGTTCGAAAATCGGCAGCTGTCCGCTCGCTGTTCAGATAGTCTTCCACCTGATAAATTCCGCGTTGATGAAAGAGACGCCTTTATTCCGTTTTGATAACATTCTTCTTCATCTCCGGTATCCATCCGCGCAAAGCAGCTTCGGCACGCAGGAACCAGATTTCCGCGGAACTCATCAATGGGGCATCCGTCTCTGGTCGACGGACAATTTGGATAAGCCTGCATAATGATTGTGCGCAAAGCACGTCCCCTGACGGATACCGCGGTACTCTTGCATACGCTTTGTCGGTACAAGGTTTCAAAGTAAACTTTCAGTCGGGGATCATCGTAGCCAGTCAGAATCGATTCCATGGAAGCACTCATATAAGTCTCGTTCCAAACAAGGTTGAGTTCTCCCAACGGATTCGTGAATCCGGATTTCGTAGAGACCGCTACCCGTTCATCTTCCGCTTCAAAAACACCAAATTCATTTTCCAGTCCTTCCAGGAATTCGGTGCGTGCCTTATCCGGATCAACCGCAGAAATACGCATTGCCAGACGCATACGCAACGAATTGGCAAACTTGATCCAGGAGGAATATTGACCGTCCAGCAAGATATCAAACGGGTGAATCCATTAGATTCCGGATTTCTTCCACATAACTGGTAAGAGCGACAACGGCAGAATCGAGTTCGTTAAAAACTCATAATAACTTCCTTCTGCGTATCAGGGCGATATTGATTCTGGGCATTGCGAAATTCTTATAAATAACAGGGCCGTAATAATCTGTCACACGGTGCATGACTTCCACTTTCAGCACTTTGGTAATGCCGAACAAGGCAGGTTGTATCACGGGTGGCATTCTCTGACTGGTAGATCTGAGGGAAAATATACGAATACATATGTTCCACATCGCGCTGTTCCAGCCGTCCTGCATATTATAATCGAGTTATGCGTACCTCCGTTCAAGGGTTTTCCGTCGTGCATATAACCGGAGAACATATCCGCGTTCAGATTCTGTATCAACTGGAAAGGCCAGTTCTTGCCTTTACCGAAATCGTAGTTAAAGTAGATGCCTTGCTGGATAATCCCCAGACGGATTCCGTAACCATTGTCGTCAATCAGCAAATCTTCATCTGTAATGCCCGTCTGGTCGGTATTAAACTCACGGAATTTTCCGGTACATGCAACCGAAAGCAGCAGTAACCCCAGCAAGTATATATAAATATGTTTTTTCTTCATCGTCTTCCCGTATCTTTAGAATTCACATTTCACAGTAAAGCCCAGGCTGCGGGTGGTAGGCATACCGAACACTTCAATTCCCTGATTGTCATTGCCTGTAGAAAGTACCAGATCGGGATCGAAAGGCGCTTTCTTGTACAGAAAACAAAGGTTGCGGGCTACAAAAGAAAGTTGCAGGACTTTCAGACATTCGTTTTCTGTATCCATTTTTTCGGAAAAGCTATAGTTCAGCGATATTTCCGCAACCGTAGGTTGGTAGCGTCATACATATAGTATTCCGTCACTCCGGCACGTCCGCCCACTACATTCTTATAGAATCCTTTGACATCGCTTATTTGCTGGCCTTCCAGCGAAACATATCCTTTATCACGGGCTTGTGCCGTCGCTTTCGATACTCCATAGAGGTCCATCTCCGCCTGGGTCTGCGAAAGGACTTCACCTCCATAGCGCCAGTCAACAGGAAGTAAAGGACTAAAACCTTTGTAGGAGAAGGAATGATTCCATCCCAGCATAAAATCCGGATTGGCATTGCCCACCTTTACGGTATTTCCGTCGCCTTCGACCAACGGAAGTCCTTTATAGTCTCCGTCCGTTCCATAAACGATGCTGCCTGCTTCATCACGTATAAAGGCTTTACCGTAAATATCGCCGATAGAGCCGCCTTTCACCAGTTTCATCGCATAACTGGACGAGAAAGCTGGTAGGTCCGTAAACAAATTCTTTCAGTTCTTCATGAAGTTCTACAATCTTATTCTTATTGGACAGAGAAGTTGAGAGAGGTCTTCCACGTGAAGTCGGGGTCAGTACCGGAGTGGCATCCAGCGTTATTCCCATCCCTGATTCCGGATATCTCCGGCGTTGACGTATCGATAGGCATACTTATCCCCCGCAAGCGCAGGCAGTTTGAAGAACTGCTCATACGTGTCGGTACGGTAATAGGTCAGATTTAATCCGAGGCGGTGCTGAAGAACTTCCATTCCATGCCCAATTCGACGGAATGCGTCATTTCCGGTTTCATTTCGGCGAAAGGGGCCGCATCGCTTGCCAGTATCTCTCCACCGGCAGTCACATACGAAACAGGGTAAGTGATAAAGGAGGCACCGTTGCCTACGATACTATAAGCACCGCGCAACTTCGAGAACGAAACCCATTCGGGCATCTTTACCCACTTATCCGGAAGGAAAAGACACCGACGGAAGGATAAAAAGAATCCTTTCTTCTCATATTTCGTGTAAGCCAGCGTAGACGACCAGTCGTTACGTGCGGTCAGGTCAAGGAAGACTCCTTCTTTATAGCCAATCTGTGCCGTCGCAAAACGGACCGTAATTGGTTGGTAATGGGCATCTATTTTTGATCGATACTGGCAGAGCTGTTCATCACGATATTGGCAAGATTGAACACATTGGCATATTTCAACGAAGCATTCTTCGAATCAATGCGGTGGAGTTGAGTGATTCTGTCATTGATACTGCCGCCAATGGCCACATCCAACGCAAAATCCTCCCATTTCCTCTTCCCCATAGCCATGACATCACCGTAAATCAACGTTTCCTGATAATCCATTTCAATATAACGCCCGTTTCCCCACATAAAGTGCCGGGAGCAGTAGAAGCATAAAATTTCTGGCGCATCTTATCGGATATATAATCAACACTACCACGAGCCTGGACAGTCAGCCAACTATTTATCTCTCAAATTCGCTGAAGAGAGAGATGATGCTACGCATACGTGTCTCCTTACTTTGTATACGGTTCTGTATCCAATACGGATTCTGTTCAAAATCTTCTGTAAAAGTATGCCAGTTTTTGTATCCCCAGTTTCCGTTCCGGATCGTATATTTCATAATTATCCTTATAATAAGACAAATCTTCCCCACGGGGAAAACGATAAAGGCCGACCAGAGGATTCATGTAAAAACCTCCCGATACAGGTTTGTTCTTTACAATCTGTCGCATCACGTTCACATTACCGTCCAATTTCAGACGTTGATTAAACATTACAGCTGTTTCCCGCAGGTTGATGTTATGCTTTGTCAGTTGGTTCTTGTCTACAATACCACGTCCGGTAGTATTGGCATAAGAGAAATAAGTCTGTATCTTTTCATTGCCATAATTGACGGATACGGAAGTAATGGAAGTTAATCCGGTACGAAAAAAATCATTCAATTCATTGGAGGTAAAGGCAGATCTTTTTCTCCCCAACTATCTACAACATCACTCACCCCATAGCAGTTCTGCATTTTAGGAAGACTGAATGCTTTGTCAAATGTCAATCCGGTGGAGAAATGAATATTCCTCTGTCCGGCAGTATTACCTTTCTTGGTAGTAATCAGAATAACCCCATTCGCAGCCTGACTTCCATACAAAGCTGCTGCCGGGCACCTTTCAGGATGCTGATACTTTCTACATCCTCCGGATTCAGATTGGAGATACCATCTCCTCCATCTCGGTTTCCGGCATTTGCAGTACCACCGATTGCAGAATAAGCTTGTTCAGTACCGATATTCAACATCGGCACGCCGTCTATGACATAAAGAGGCTGATTATCACCGGATGCGGAACGAACCCCCGAAGACTCACTTTCGCAGAACCTCCTATACCGGAGGAATTTTTATTTATCTGCACTCCCGCAGCCTTGCCGGCAAGAGCTGTTATCATATTAACCTCTTTCATACGGGTGAGTTCCTCCCCTTTCACTTTCTGAATGGAATATGCTAAAGAAGCCTCTTTTTTTTCAAGACCAAGAGCAGTTATAATCACATTGTCAAGCATCACTGTATTTTCACGAAGACTGTATCTCAAGTGTCTTTCTACCCCTACACTGACTTCTATGCTCTCGTACCCCACAAAAGAAACTTGCAAGACCGCACTATCCGGCACAGATAAGATGAAATTTCCTTCAATGTCTGTCACAGTTCCATTCGGGTTCCCCCTTTCTCTCGTATTGTTGCACCAATAAGGGGTTCACCACTGACATCAACAACACGTCCCCTTACTGTTGAATTATCAGCAGAGGCTTTTCTCACCGTTTCCCTAAACACCGGTCGCTTTGAAGCGTAACAGTTCTTCTTCAAAAAAAGAATAATCTTATAAGACAATAACTTATAAAAATTCTTTTTTTCAACTGATATTCTAATAAATCGTTATTCATTATGCCACAAAAATAACTAAATATTTTTAAATATAGTAATTTTTTATCTTGATTTTGAGGGAAATGAACAATATCATTATTTTTGTAGGAAATTAAATGATACATAAAAATGGAAATCGAAAAACATCCTTTAAAACCCTTTCTCCCACCAAAAGCAAAGCTGCTGATGCTGGGCAGTTTTCCGCCACAAAGAAAACGGTGGTCAATGGATTTTTATTATCCGAACCTCAACAATGATATGTGGCGCATCTTCGGACTCTTGTTCTTCGGAGACAAAGATCACTTTCTGAACGATACGCGGAAAGCATTCTGCCGGGAACAATTATTGACTTCCTGAATGAAAAGGGAATTGCTTTGTTCGATACCGCTTCATCTATTCGCCGATTACAAGGATAACGCTTCGGACAAATTTCTCGAAGTAGTGGAAGCTACTGACATTGCTGCATTACTCCGCCAACTGCCCGAATGCAGAGCGATCGTCACCACCGGACAGAAGGCAACGGATACGCTCCGCCAACAATTCAACGTAGAGGAACCGAAAGTCGGCGACTTGCTCGGAATTTGTGTTTGAAGGACGGGCGATGAGACTCTACCGGATGCCTTCTTCCTCACGGGCGTACCCGCTTGCATTAGATAAAAAAGCCGCTGCTTACCGGATTATGTATCAGGATTTGCAAATTAATTTCTTAAAGGTATATATGTAATAGTAATCATTAAACAATAAATTGCGTATGAAACCTCTGTTTTTGCAATACCCGGCGTGCAGTACTTGCCAGAAAGCTAAGAAAGTGGCTAATCGAAAATAACATTGAATACACCAATCGACTTATCGTAGAAGAAAATCCTACAATAGAAGAATTAAAGCATGGATTCCGCGTAGCGGTCTGCCTATCAAGAAATTCTTCAACACTAGTGGTTTGGTATATAAAGAGCTGAAACTGAGCGAAAAGCTGCCTTCCATGACTGAGGAAGAACAGATCGCATTGCTGGCTACAAACGGAAAATTAGTAAAACGACCACTAGTAGTAACAGACAGCTTTGTATTGGTCGGTTTCAAGCCCGATGAGTGGGAAAAATTAAAATAGTTCAAAACTTATTTACCCTAACGCTTGCAGATTCGGAAGTTTCTACTACCTTTGCAGCCGCAAACACGGGAGTAGCTCAGTTGGTAGAGCACCGGTCTCCAAAACCGGGTGTCGGGAGTTCGAGCCTCTCCTCCCGTGTTGTTTGCTGAGCTTTATTGGAAAGAATCTCAGCAAATTCACGTTTTTTCCTCTTCCGTTTTCCCTGATAAGGTATGAGCTATTTTACCCTGGAACTGTCTCCGTTGTTCATCTGTCTCCAGGCTGGAGAAATTCATTCAACAAATTATTTATCTCTCTATCTGTTCCCATAACAAACATTTTTATATGATTGAGTTTTTTAAAGCAGCCCCTCAATACATGAGGGAGGTTAATGTTAGTCTTTCAGTTGTTTGAGGAGTTCGATCAAAGCTTATCAGTTGAATATCGATCAACCTCTCTAACTCTCTTTGTGGGTATCCTTGCTTCAACAATTCCTCCACACTTTGAGCATAGAACTGCAAGCATCGCTTAACATGCGCTATGTGAGCCTTTAGCTCTTCCTGATTGTCAAACATCGCTTTAAAAACACAGTACAAACATAATAAACATTTGTTTATTAGCAAAACTATTGCAGATAAATCCGCCCTTTAAATTGATTCTTTAACACTTAGATACCTTCCTATAGCATCTATACACTCTTTCCTAATTGTAACCGTTAATCACTTATGGTTTCTCCTGCTTCATCCCTTTGGCAGTTTCTACCAAACGGATAAATTCTCTTCTGTATCCTTTTCATCATTATCCAGTCCCTGCTTGGCAAGACC
>VOFG01003340.1_pt1 | contig 19846 bp, 32 predicted proteins | sample 5384171 | NCBI WGS metagenome assembly VOFG01 (sample SAMN12384726, study PRJNA508395) | human gut metagenome | isolation source: healthy gut F | host: Homo sapiens
ATGAAAATTACCTGCCCGGACAAGGCCGTGGATTACAGCGCGTCGCAGGAGGAAATTGTCCGGAACGTACACCGCTATCTGACGGAGCACCTCTTCCGAGCGGATCCGATTGAGGAGCTCTCCTGTAAATTCTGATGAACGCAACGACGCTCAAAAAACGTATTCAAGCAGGTATACGGCACGACGATCGCCGCGCATATGCGGATGCACCGGCTGGAGCAGGCCGCCCTGCGGCTGCAGACCACAAAGGACGATATCGCCTCGATCGCCCAGGCCGTCGGCTATGACAGCGCCAGCCGCTTCACGACCGCCTTCCGGGAGATGTACGGCGAAACGCCCACCGTGTTCCGAAGGAGCCGTCAAAAGTAGATGTGTGGTGATCCAGCATATATAACCGCGCCCAGCACGTCCGTGACCTTCTCCAGGCCGATGCCGGCGATCATGATGATGCTGAAGATATCCATGAACTTGGAAACCCACTTGCCGCAGTACCAGGCGTATGCGTCGCTTGGGTTTTCAAACGACTGCAGCATGCCGCTGCGGAACATGCCCACCGCGTAGATGAAGATGAACACCATCGGGATCAGCGGCGTGATGAACGCCCACGCGCCGCCCCACGCGCCGAAGAACTGCAGCACCTCCTGTCCGGAGGCGAAGCCGGAGCCGATGTGGTACGCGGCGAACGCGCCCGTCTCGGGATACTGCAGACAATCTCCTCCGCCTTGCCGAGCAGCTCCTGCTTTGATCTGCGCGTTGTCGAACTCGCACGAGTCGTCAAAGTGATGACCTTGAACTGTGGCTCCTTACCCAGCCCGCGGATCACGCAGCGCTCGATTACCTCATCCGGCACGCTGCACGCGCGCAGCAGATCCGGCGCGCAGGACTCCTCGTTCGCCGTCAGGACGGCGATTTTCGTCCGGCTTCAGCATCGCGGCGATCCACGGCAGCTGCACAAGGCTCGACAGCGCCACCGGGATGTCCAGCTTCGCCGCCAAACGCTTCTGATAGTGCCCAAAGAAGCCGCAGGCCCCCGTCACCGCACGCACGCCGTACTTCTTCAGCTCCTTGCAGCCCTCGAGGATTCTCTCATACGCCGCTTTCTCGCCCACAAAGATCATCTTGTTGTCGACTTCGCGCAGAAACTGGAACTGCACCGGGAAATTGTACGTTCAAGCGTTCATCACGTTGCCGGGCAGCGTGGGGAACCAGATTTTCTCGTGGCAGAGCACGCCGATCGCGCCGCCCGCCACCACCTGGCCGCTTTTCTGGCGGATGACTGTGTCATCCGTGCAGGGATTCAGGTATCCAAACTGTCTGTTCTCTTCCATAACCACAGCATCGGCGGCCGCCCGTCGCCGACCTCGTCGAGCAGCGCCTGCAGACCCTCCGCGCCGCCGAAAAATCCAAAAAAGTAAAAAAAAAACAGTGCCGAACCGCTGGTTCGGCACTGTTTTTCAGTCTCACAGAGTTCGCGGTTCGGAAGCCGCAAAAAACTCTTTGCGCGGAGCCGGAGTGTCGCAGCCCTGCCGCAAGCGGCAGGGCAAGGTGGATGCTTCAAAAGGCAGCGCCTTTTTGAAGCATAAACGCGAAGATGGGGCAGACGCGCGGAGTACAACACGCGTCGTGCCCCATTCGTCTGCCCCCGGCAGAAGAGTAAAGGAGTTTAAGGAGTTATAGAGAGTTGATTGAGAGTTTTGGATCCCGCCAGATCTTGTGCATTTCCCTTTTGGGATCCTAAACGTAGGATAACACTTTTTCAAAAATGTCAACACTTGTTTTTAAAAAATGTAAAAAATTTTTTCCCATTTTAATGAGAATTTATTTTTGCTTTTTTCAGAAATCGGTGTATACTATTAAATATAAGGTACTATCAAAAAATCACACCACTGGGAGGGTCACACCATGAGCCAGTCTATGCCCCCTGAATTACGATGAACGCAACCGCGAAGAGTCGATTTCGCCCGCGTTTACCGCGAAATCAAGAACAAAATTCTCCAGTTGGATTATCTCCCGGCTCCTATCTGACCGAGGCGCGTCTCGCGGAGGAATACGGCGTGAGCCGCATGCCTGTGCGCATCGCCATCCAGAAGCTCAGCAGCGAGGGCTGGCTCCTGTCCGACTTCCGCCGCAAGCTCCGCGTCAAGGATGTCACACAGAAGAGCGTGCAGGACCTCTTCTCCTTCCGCGAGATCATCGAGACGCGCGCCCTCCAGAAGATCTTCGAGGAAGACCGCACGTGGGAATACTCCTTCCTCATCGAGCAGAATCTCCTGCGCATGCGCCGCGCGCGACAACTACTATGAATACATGGTCGCCGACGCCGAGATGCACTTTGAGCTCATCACCGTCTTTGACAACGACCGCATCAAGGACATCTACTACCCCATCTGCGACGAGCTCGTGCGCATCGATCTCCTGCTCAGCGAGGTTGTCACGCGCGACATCCATATCGGCATCGAAAAGCTCGTCGCCGCCATCCGTGACAAGGACTACGACACCGCGTATTACTACCTCAAGCGCGACCACTTCGGCACCACCATCGGCGGCTATTCCGTTGCCCAGCAGGTGGAAAAGCACCTCGCCGAGCTGCGCGCCGCGCAGAACTGAATCCGTTTACAATCGCACCGCCCCGCGGGGATCCCTCTCCCCGCCCGTCGGTGCGTTTTATGCCGCGCGTCACGTTTTCCTCCGCCGCGGCATATATACGTCCCATGGAAAGAAAGGCAGGTGGCGCTCCATGAACCAAAAAGGAACTGGCCAACCGGCTGCGGCAGAACCCCGACGCGCTGCAGTCCGTGCTGCGCTCGCCCGACGGGCAGCGTCTGCTGCAGCTGCTCTCCGGCAGCGACGGCGGCCAGACGCTCCAGCAGGCCGCGCAGCAGGCTGAATCCGGCAGCACGGCGCAGCTCGCGCAGCTTCTGCGCCGCGTCATGTCCACGCCCGACGGCGCGGCGCTCGCCGGGCGCATCATGCAGCAGCTGCAGCAGTAACCGGAGCGGGAGGGCGCAGGCATGTCGCAACTGGACGAAAAAACTCAATCAGCTGCTCGGCGATCCCGCCGCCATGGCGCAGGTCATGCAGCTGGCCCAACAGCTCTCCGGCACGCTCGGTGAGGGGCGGCGGGGCGGCTCTCCGCCGCCCTCACCGCCGCCCGCTCCCGCACCGCCGCCGGAGCCCGCCGCACCGCCACCGGGGACGAACCCCTCGGCGCGTTCGACCCGCAGCTGCTCACGCGCATGCTGCCGCTGATGCAGTCGCTCACCCAGACAAGCGGCCCCACGCAGCAGCTGCTCACCGCGCTGCGGCCGTTTCTGCGCGAGGAAAAGCAGGAAAAGCTCCAGCGCGCCGCTCAGCTTGCGAAGCTTATCCATCTGGGAAAGCAATTTCTGACGGAATGGGGTGGCGGCCTTGTATAACCGGTACATCCGCGGCAGCGACGGCGGCTATACCCGCGTCGCCCAGCCCGATCCGTCCCGCACAGCGCACCTCCGCCCCGCCGGGGCCGGATATGCCGCCTCCCGCCGCCTCCACCGCCGCGGGATCCACCGCCGCCGGGGCGCGCACCGGAGATGGATCTGCTCAACCGCCTGCTCGCGCGGCTGCACCTCGGCGATCTCGACAGCGGCGATTTGCTGACGCTTCTGCTGCTGTTTCTCCTCTTCCGCGAGGGCGCGGACGAGGAACTCCTCATCGCCCTCGGCCTGCTGCTGATTCTGTAAAAGTCGGCAAAGCCCTTCTTTTTTCGTAGTTATTTTGCTTCCCGCTTGCCGTGTCTGCGGTTCGGCAGGATCACAAGCGCCGCCGCACCGGCCAGCGCCAGCACACCGCCGCCACATACAGCCACAGCTGGAACCCGTCGCCGGACTTCGCGCCGGTCTGCGCGGGTGTCTCAGGCGTCGTCGGCGTCTCGGGATCCGTCGGGGTCACAGGCTCCGCCTTCTTGAGCGTGTTCGTAATGACGAGCGTCCCGTCCTCCGCGACAGAGTAGCTCACCTCGTACCCATCAGGCACACTGACCTCGCGCACGGTGTAGACGATGGCCGCGCCGCTCGTCCGTCTCCGGAACCTCCCATGCGCACGTCCAGCCGCTCTCCGCGCTCAGCGTAGCCGGTTCACCATAGGGCTCGCCGTTTGCCAGCAACTGCACCGCGGCGGACGCAGGGCGCTCCCGCGCTGTCACCGTCGTCCCAGACCTTCGCCGCCGTAACGGTCACCGTCTCCGGCTCGGGCAGAACCTTCTCGTTGAAGACCAGCACCACGGCGTCCCTGCCGTTCTCGAGGATGAATGTATCGCTCTGCGCAAGCTCGAAGTTCTCCTGCATCAGGTTCTTCAGCGCCGCCGCGTAATAATAGACGTTGTAGTCCGCGCCGCTCTTGAGCTCCTGCACGGTATATTCACCCGCCGGGATCGTCTCCGCAATGTAGAGGCCCTTCTCCATCAGGCCGTTTACGATCTGCTCCTCGGTCACGTCCTCGCTCACCGGGATGGCATCGAGCTCCGCTCTGCCCCACAGCTCACCGCTGGCCTTGTTCGTCAGAGAAACGCTGAACGTACCGCTCTGCTCACCGACGAGGAACTTCGCCAGATACACGCCCGTCACGGGGACGGCGGGCACCTCAAAGTCGAGCGTCTGTCCCGCGCCGTACGTCAGCACAGCGCTCGCGTTCGTCGCGGACAGGCCCTCCTCGTTCGGTTCGGCGTCGTAAATCTCATCGTCGAGATAGACCGTGTAGCGCAGCTTCGCGGGTGTAACCGCTCAGGCTGCCGTCCCCGGCATAGACCGGCTCCGCCACATCACCGATGCTCCAGCGGATGGTCTTGCCGTCCTCGGAGACGCTCGCCGCGCCGCTTTCGGTCGTGGGCGTGCCGTTTACGACGAAGCCCCTGCCCATCTCGTCGACGACGTTCGCGTTCTTGCAGGCGGTCGTCATTGTGCCCGCGATGGTCACGAACACATCCTTCAGACCCGCCACGTCGTTTTCATTGCGCACGGCAAAGAACTTGCCCGTATCGCTCGCGCAGCCGCGCAGCACATGCTCGCCGTCCTCCCCGCGCTCAGCGCCACGGGAGTAGACCACCGCGCCGGACTTCTTCGCCGCGTTCACCGTCGGCTGATACATCGTCTCGTCGTAGTTCGTCCCGTCGCCGACCACCTTGTCGTTGACGCGCACATACGTCGGCGCGCCGTCGGAGAGAAGCACCATGCTCTTGATGTTCGCCCCCGCTGCCGCGCAGCAGCTCGGCCGCCTGCTCAATGCCGGCCTCCAGGAACGTGCCGCCCTTGTCATAGCTCGGTCTGGTGTAGGGCGAACCGTTCAGACTCTGATCCACGCCACCGATGAACTTCTCGAGCGCCGCCCTGTCCGCCGTCAGCGGCTGATAGCTCGGCACCTCGCTGTTGAACACGACCACGCCGACGCGGTTGGCCGTGTTCCCCGCAGGCAGCAGCTGGTCGAGGAAGGCCTTGGCCGCGCGCTTGGCGTTCGCCATACGGCTCCCTCTCATACATGGAGTTGGAGTTGTCCAGCACGAGAATGACGTCGTTGCCGGGCGCGGGGTTGACCTTGGCGGCGGCGTTCACCGTCAGCTCAATGTCCCATGCGTTCACCATGCCCTCCACCGCCATTGCGGTCTTGGAGATGGTCACGTCCTCCTGCTCGCTGCCCGCCTGCGCCATCGCCGGCACAAGTGCCAGCACCATGACCAGCGCCAGCACGAGCGCAAAAATCTTCTTTTTCATCATACCTGTTCCTTCCGTTCGTTTGAATTTTTCGCGGGGCGTTCCCACCGCCCCGCACAGGTTATGTCTATTATTATACCGCCCCCGCCGCCGCTTGTCACCTGATCTTTTCCGATTTTTCAGCAAATTTCCACACATTGTACAAATTTCTTCCGTCTTTCTCCGCCGCAGTCTCACTGATCGCTGCGCACCAGGCCCTGCCAGCTGCCGCAGCGCCCCGCGCGCTGGTTCAGCGGATCGTCGGCGGGCTTTTTCCCCGCGCCCCGGCGCGGCGGGGCGATGGGGCGGGACATGCAGAAATACCGGCTCTCGTCGGCGACGTCATCCTCCTGCCGCGTGTCGAGATCCTCCGGCTCCGTCTCCGGAGAACAGCAGCCCCGGGATCGTCCGAATGAATGCCCGACAGTTCGAGAACACATACAGCTGCGGGTACCCCTCCGCGTCAAAAGGCCATCCGGTAGTGCATCTGCATCCAGCCCGGAATCCGGCGGTTGTCCCCCTTCGTGAAGTAAACCCGCCGCCGAAGCGCCGTCTCGTAGATGCTCTCCCGCGTGAGCTGTCCCAGATGGCCGGGTCGGCCACCCCTGAATGCTGCGTCCCTTGAGCCACGGGTGCGTCCGCTCGATTTTCCGGATCTCCTCAAACTGCCTGTCCGGCGTCCAGCGCACGCCCTCGTTCGGTGTCGCTGTGCACCCGTAGAGCTCCAGAATCCGGTAGATACACCCGTCGAAGTCCACCGCCCACCACGCGCACGAGAAGGGCTTGGCATAGCCGAAGTCATAGCTGCGGCAGACCGTCCACTCCCGCGGGATGTCAAACGGTGCGATGACATGCGTGAAGCGCCGGTCGCCGTAGTGCGCCGGGTCGTTCACGAACTCCTGAAAAAACTGTCCCTCGAAGAGATCCCACTTGCCCTCCAGCCACGCCGCGCGCAGCTTGGGCGGCAGCGCCTCCAGCTGGCGCAGATAGTCCGGCTGGCTGCGCAGCAGCGCCTTGTTGTCCGTCACCTTCGCGGGGATGAACGCATAGTCCTCCGCCCGCTCGCCGTCCTCATAGCACCGGTCGATAAACAGCCGCTTGATGTACCCGTGTCCCGGCCCACCCGGATTGCAGGTGTAGTAGATCCGCTTCGGAAAGCCGTTCACCCCGCGCAGGCACGCCGCGAACTGCCGCATCCACTCCTCACGAAGCTGCGTCGCCTCGTCGATGAAAATCACATCGTATTCCGCACCCTGATATCGGTCGAGGTCGCCGTCACAGGCGCAGTAGCCGAACTCCAGCGTGCTCCCGCCCGGAAACACGAACCGCCGCTCCGCCGCGCGGTAGGCCGCGATTCCCGCGAGCTGCGCGCGCAGAAAGCGGATGTGGTTATTTTCCAGCTCCTGATACGTCCGCCGCACCAGCAGCAGCCGGATCCCCGGATAGCGCAGCGCCAGCAGCACCGCCTTTGTGCGCACGGCCCAGCTCTTTCCGCCGCCGCGCGCACCGCCGAAGGCGACATACTTGTGCCGGTCGCGCAGAAAGACCTCCTGCCGCTCGTTCGGCCGCTCCAGCCGCAGCTCCCTCACTCGCTCCACGGCTCCACCTCCTCCGTGAGGACGACGCGCACCGTCTCGTCCTTCTCTTCCTCCTGTTCAAGCGCGCGCCCGAGCGCCGTCAGCTCCCGCAGCACCGCCGCGAGGTCCTTCACCGAGCGCACGTCCGCGGCGCCGCTCTCGGCCTCCTCCGCCAGCCGCGCCGCGCACACCGACAGCCGCCGCACCGCCTGACGCAGCTTTGTTTTCTCCCGCTTCATTCCGTCTCCTCCCCCATCGTGATCTCATAGCCCGCCAGCCACATCCGTGCAAACGCCGGGGAAGCACCCCGGACAGACCGTCTCGCCACCGATGCGCCACACCGTCTGCCCCGCGTAAATCTCCTCGCCGCAGAGGGTACACCGCCCGGCGGCGCGGCTGCCGTCCTCCTCGCACAATCTGGGTATCCGCATATTGCTCACGCCCCTTTCCGCATGGATTCCCCATATCCGCGTCGAAGCAAAAGAAAGTTTCCCGCCGCGATGCACGAACCCGTACAACGCAGCGGTGTTCCGCGCTCCTTCGACGGTTTTCGCGCGGGAGAGCAGATAATATATGTGGGCTTGTCCTGCCTCCGGCGGGGGTACTTTTCCCCCCGCCAATCTCCCCCTCGCAAAAGCCTCCCATCCTCCCAGCTAATGCCTGCAATCAGAATAAATGAACGGTCAAGAGGGGAAAAGGGAGAATTGCATCGGCGCCAAACAATCGGGCATTTTGTCGTTATGTAAATTAAATTCGTGGTGATAGTACAGGTGCAAATCCGCGTTTGCGGGTGTGACAAATTTTGTCATTCTCGCAGCAAGTCTTTGTCCACCAGTGTGTAAACCGGTGTGGAAAACTCTGTGGATAATGTGCATAACTCTTTGTAAAGTCTTATTGACGTAAAATTATGTAAAACAGTCGCCCGCTACGGGACGCTGTCGCTCCTCCCCGAAATGTGCCGGACATGCAGGAAAAGGCGGGCAAGCCGTCATTTTTCCGCATGTGTCAATTTGACGAAACCCGTCGCAGAAACCGGAGAAGACCGGAAGCCGGGCGATGGTGAATACAAGCCGTATTGCCCGGCGGCGGGAAAAGCGGAAATTTTCCTTGACAGGCGCGGCAGGCGTGTTAAAATTGATCGGGATTTTAATCGTTTTGCGCCGCAGGTGCGGCAGGAAGGAGAGATAAACGGTGGCAGAGTCGTTTCTGCTGGTGGCCCAGCAGGTACTCATGCTCTATTTGATTATGGCGGTGGGCTTTGTGCTGGGCAAAGCCAGACTCATCGACGACCGCGGTTCGGTCGCGATGAGCAACCTCGTGATGTACGCGGTTTCGCCGAGCATTCTGGTCGTCGCGTTCCAGCGTGAGCTGGATATGGCGTCTCTGCGGAATTTCGGGCTGGTGCTGCTCGTGGCGCTGGCGGTGCACATTCTCGCGGCGGTGTCGGTTCTGCTCGTGCGCGACAAGGACCCGCAGCGGCAGAGCTGTCTGCGCTTTGCGGTGGTGTTCGCCAACTGCGGCTTCATGGGCTATCCGCTCATGAGCGCCATGCTCGGCAGCGAGGGCGTGTTCTACGGCTCGGCTTACGTGGTGGTGTTCACGGTGCTGAGCTGGACGCTCGGCGTCTATATCATGACGCGCGACCGGCACTGCCCCGCCATCAAGCCGATTTTTTCTGCAACCCCGGCACGATCAGTGTGATCGTCGCGATGGCGCTGTATCTGCTGCAGATCCAGCTGCCGGAGATCCTGCTTGTACCGATCACGCACCTTTCCAACCTCAACACGCCGCTTCCGATGGTCGTGCTGGGCTATCAGCTCTCACACGCGAACTTCCGCGTGGCGCTGCAGGGGCGCGGCGCGTGGGTCAGTATGATTCTGCGGCTCGTCGTGCTGCCGCTGGCGGCGCTGGGGCTCTGCCTGCTGCTGAACCTGCCGTCCGGGCTGACGGTGGTGCTCGTCATCGCCGCAAGCACGCCCCCGGCGGCGCTGCTCGGCATGTTCGCCGCCCGGTTCGAAACGACACGGCGCTCGCCTCGTCCCTCGTCTCCGTGCAGACGGCCTTCTCGGCCGTCACAATGCCGCTGATCGTGGGGCTGGCGGCGGCGTTGCTTAATCACTTGAGGGGGCAGGGTAAAACCTGCCCCTCAAGTGAATTTTCGCTGCGCGACGCGCCTTGGCCAGCTGTGCCGGCCTGCGCCACGCCGCCGCAAAAAACGGATTGCACCTTATTCGCGGCCTGCGGGCTGCGAATAAGGTGAACTTTTGCCGGGAGGGACTTTGTCCCTCCCGGCTTTTTTTGTTGATTTCTTCAGCCGTTTTGTCTAAAAAGGGTTTTATTTTTTTGCGCGCTATTATATAATAAATTGATTTGCATAAGAATCGCAGGAGGTACCTCTGTATGAACGAAAACCGCAGAGAGATCATGGAAAATGTTTATCTGACCTATCTGCCCGCCACAAAATTCAAGACAGGCTGCCTCAGCGCGCAGCTGGTGACGCCGCTGCGGCGCGAGACGGCCGCGTGGAACGCGCTGCTGCCGCCGGTGCTCAGCCGCGGCACGGTGCGCTATCCCGACATGGAGAGTCTGTCCGCCGCCATGACCGGCTCTACGGCATGAACCTCAGCACGACGATCCGCAAGCGCGGCGAGCGCCAGTGCGTCGGCTTCGTCACGACGGTCATCGACGACCGCTACGCCCCCGGCGGCGAGCCGTTGCTTGAACCCGCGGCGCAGCTGCTCGGCGAGCTGTTTCTCGATCCCGTGACGCGCGGCGGGCGTTTCCTGCCGGAGTATGTGGAGAGCGAAAAGACGAACCTGATCGACTCCATCCGCTCCATCCGCAACGACAAGCGCGACTGGGCCGACCGCCGTCTGCTCGAGGAGATGTGCGCGGCGGAGCCCTACGGCGTGAGCCGCTGGGGCGACGAACAGAGCGCCGCGAAGATCAACAACCAGAAGCTCTATCAGTACAGCCAGCGCCTGCTCGCTGAGAGCCGTCTGGAGCTGTTCTACTGCGGCAGCGCCGAGCGCCGCCGCGTGGAGGATGCACTGCTCGAGGCGTTCGCGGCCCTGCCGCGCGGCGTCCCGGCGGAGCTGAGCGCACCGGGCGCCCGGCGGCCCCGTCCGAGCCGCGCTTCGTGACCGAGACGATGGACGTGACGCAGGGCAAGCTCGCCATGGGCTTTCGCTGCGTGACGGACGACGTCCCGGCGATGATCCTCGCAAACCTCCTCTTCGGCGGGACCAGCAACTCGAAGCTCTTCATGAACGTGCGCGAAAAGCTCTCGCTTTGCTACTACGCATCGAGCCTGTACGCCCGCTCGAAGGGGATCCTGACCGTCTCGAGCGGCATCGAGACGAAGGACTATGACCGCGCGCTCGCCGAGATCCTGCACCAGCTCGAGGCCGTGCAGCGCGGCGAGTGGGAGGACTGGGAGCTGGCCGCGGCACGCAGCGCCATGCGCGCGTCGCTGCAGTCGCTCGGCGACTCGCAGGGCGCGATGGAGAACTATTACCTCGGTCAGGCCGCGACGGGACAGGACGAGTCGCCCGAGGAGCTGCTCGTGCTTTTTGAGCGAGGTGACGCCCGAGCGCATCCGCGCCGCGGCGCAGAGCGTCAAGCTCGACACCGTCTACTTCCTGAAGGGGAGGGAGAACTGACATGAAACAGATAATTTACCCCCCGCATCGGTGAGACGGTCTACCGTGAAACGCTGCCGAACGGCCTGCCCGTGTGCGTGGCGACCAAGCCCGGCTACCGCCGCGCCTACGCGCTCTTTTTGCCACACGCTACGGCGGCATGGACATGCGCTTTGCGCTCAATGGCGAGTGGCTCGATACCCCCCGCCGGGATCGCGCACTATCTCGAGCACAAGATGTTCGACACCGAGGAGGGAAACGCCCTCCAGATCCTCGCCCAGAACGGGGCCGAGCCGAACGCCTTCACCTCAAACGCCGTCACGGCGTACTATTTCGACTCGACCGAGCACTTCTTCGAGAACCTGCGCGTGCTTCTCTCGTTCGTCTCCGTGCCGTATTTCACGGACGAGAGCGTCCAGAAGGAGCGCGGCATCATCTCACAGGAGATCGGCATGATCGAGGACAACCCCGAGTGGCAGGTCTATAAGAACCTCATCGGCCTGCTCTACCGCAGCAGCCCCGCACGCGTGCCGGTCGCGGGGTCGGTGGAGTCGATCGCCGGCATCACCGCCCAGACGCTCTACGACTGCCACAAGGCGTTCTACACGCCGGGCAACATGTGCCTGACCGTCGTGGGCGACGTCGACCCGCAGGAGGTGCTGCGCCTTGCGCGCGAGGTGCTTCCCGCCGGGAGCGGCCCCGCCATCCCGCGCGATTACGGCGAGGAGGAGGATCTCACCCCGCACGAGAAGGAGAAAACCGTGCGCATGGAGGTCTCCATGCCGACGTTCCTGCTTGGCTTCAAGTGCGCGCCGGTCGGCGACGGCCGGAGCAGATGCGGCAAAACCTCATCGGTGAGCTGGCCTGCGACGTGCTGATGGGCGAGTCGAGCCCGCTCTATGCCCGGCTCTACAGCGAAGGACTCATCAACGGCAGCTTCGGCTACAGCTTCGATATTCTGCCCGGCGCGGCCTATGTTTACGCCGGGGCGACAGCAACGACCCCCGCGTTGTGAAGGCGGCGATTCTCGCCGAGACGGAGCGCCTTCTCAAAGACGGGATCGATGCGGACTACTGGATACAGCTGCAGCGCGCGAACTTCGGCAGCACGCTCAAGAGCCTGAACTCGTTTGAGTCCGTCGCCATGTCGGCGGTGGAGGGCTGCTTCCACGGCTACGACCCGTTCCAGTTCCCGGAGTTCTATGAGTCGATTTCCCGGCAGGATCTGCTGGACTTCATCCGCAAAAACATCTGTGAGGACCGCGCGGCCCTCTCTGCGATCTACCCGAAGGAGGAACCATCACCTTGCGCATTATGACAGACAGCCCCATCAGCTTCCCGGGGCTTTTCGGCGACTGGCAGTTCACGGCCAGCTCCGCGGCGCTGCACATCGGCAGCCGCAGCATCTACTGGTACGGCATTCTCATCACGCTCGGCCTTGTGCTGGCGCTGGCACTTTGCATGCGCCAGAAGGAGAAATACGGCATCAGCGAGGATAATCTGCTGGACGGCGTGCTGTGGGGCATCCCCTGCGGCATCCTCGGCGCACGGATTTACTATGTGCTGTTCTATCTCGACAACTTCAAAACAGCGACGGCTCGTTCAGCTGGAGCAAGGCCATCGCCATCTGGGACGGCGGTCTCGCCATCTACGGGACGGTCATCATCGTCGTCATCATCGCACTGTGCCTGAGCCGGCGCAAGGGCGAGAAGGGATTTAAGTTCTTCGCCATGACCGACCTCGTCGTCATCGGTCTGTTTGTCGGCCAGCTCGTCGGCCGCTGGGGCAACTTCATGAACCGCGAGGCCTTCGGCTCGGAGACGACGCTGCCGTGGCGCATGCGCCTGACGACCGTCGCGGGTGCGTACATTGAGGTGCACCCGACGTTCCTCTATGAGAGCCTGTGGAACCTCGTGGGTCTGCTGCTCCTGCTGTTCGTGGTGAGCCGGGCGCGCCGCTCCGACGGCGAGAACACGTGGTTTTACTTCCTGTGGTACGGTGTGGGCCGCTCGTGGATCGAAGGTCTGCGCACGGACAGCCTCTACCTCTTTGACTGGACGCTCTTCGGCGCGCCCATCCGCGTGTCGCAGGTGCTCAGCATCGCGATGGTGTTCGTGTCTCTGTTCATGCTGGTCTACAACATTAAAATCAAGCCCCACAAGCCTGAGGAGCTCTGGGTCAATCAGGTCGCCGCGCGCAAGGCGGCGCGGGACGCGCTCGCGGACACCGCCGCGCAGCCCGCCGCTGAACCGGAAGTTCCCTGAAACGCCCGAATCACCGGAGGAGGACAAATGAGCGCACAGCTGATGGACGGAAAGGCGCTGGCCGCGCAGAAAAAAGGCCGCCATCCGCGCCGAGGTGGAGCGCCTTGCGCGCACGCCCGGCCTTGCCGTCGTGCTCGTGGGCGAGAATCCCGCCTCACAGATCTATGTGCGCGGCAAGGCGCGCGACTGTGAGGAGTGCGGCATCCGCTGCATGGACTTCCGCCTGCCCGCGCAGACGACGGAGAGCGAGCTGCTCACGCTGATCGCTGAGCTGAACGGCCGCGCGGACGTCGACGGCATCCTCGTGCAGCTGCCGCTGCCGGAGGGGGATCCGCGAGCGCCGCGTGCTCGAGGCCATCGCCCCGGAGAAGGACGTGGACGCATTCCACCCGGAGAACGTTGGCCGCCTTGTGCAGGGGCAGGCGCGGTATCTGCCGTGCGGGTACCCCGGCGGGCGTGATGGAGCTGCTGCGCGCGGCGGGCGTCGACCCCGCGGGCAGGCGCGCCGTTATCCTCGGCCGCAGCAACATCGTCGGAAAACCAATGGCACTCCTGCTGCTGCAGGCGGACGCCACGGTCACGGTCTGCCACAGCCGCACGCCCGACCTCGCGGACGAGTGCCGCCGGGCGGACATCCTGATTTCCGCCGTCGGCCGCCGTGGCCTGATCACCGCCGACATGATCAAGCCCGGCGCTGCGGTCGTGGATGTCGCGATGAACCGCGACGAAAACGGCAAGCTCTGCGGCGACGTGGACTTCGCCGCCGCGTGCGCCGTCGCCGCGCACATCACCCCCGTCCCCGGCGGCGTCGGCCCCATGACCCGCGCCATGCTCATGGAAAACACCCTCCGCGCCGCCCGCCTGCGGGGCTGACACAGAAACAACGGAAGGAGACACTTCGTGAAGAAGCCGTCTCCTTCCATTTTTTTCGTACAAGGTGAGACTTTTCCCGCAATTGTGCGACTAATAGCCGACATACTGTGCAGCAGCCCTCGGCTCTCCCTCTGGGAGAACTGTCACCGCAGGTGACTGGGAGGGTCCGCAGCCTTTTGAACGATAGAATCCATTTGAGAACATGCAGTGTTTCCCCCTCTCTCCGTCCCTGCTTCGCTGGCCACCTCTCCCGAAGGGAGAGGCAAGGATGCTCCCTGCCGTGCCTGTTTGCTTTTTTCAAACAGTCCGCTCGTTTGCGGGCTGATATTTTCCGCGCCAGACCGTTGACTTTTCGCGCCGCTCTGCCTATACTGTCAGGTTGGGCGGCACACGCCGCCCGCTTATCAAATGATTCACAGGAGCACTGTTTCATATGGATTACTACCTTTTGACCGATCTGGCGGCGACCATGGGCTATCACCTGGCCATGTCCGGCGCGGAGACCTTCCGGGTGGAGGACACCGTCCACCGGATCCTAAGGGCCTACGGCATCGAGTGCGAGGTATTCGCCATCCCCAACAGCATCTCCGTCAGCCTGAGGCCGCCAACGGCAAGCCCCTGATGGTGCTGCGGCGCATCAGCTTCCACGGCAACGACCTCGAAAAGCTCGAAAAGCTCAACGCCCTGAGCCGCCGCATCTGCGCGGAAACGCCCGCGCCCGACGAGGCCTTCCGCTGGCTGCGTGAGACGCTGGATGACTGCCGCACCTACCGCACGGGCGTCTACTACCTCGGCAACATTCTGGCCGGTATGGGCTTTTGCATCGTGTTCGGCGGGCGCTGCGCGACTGCCTGTGGGCGGGGCTGATCGGTCTGATTATCGGCCTTGTCTCCCGCTTTATGGACAGCCGCGAGGCAAACCCCTTCTTCAGCACCATGCTCGCCTCGTGTCTGATGGCGCTGCCCGCCTATGCCGCGGCAGGGTTGGGGCTTTCGAGCGCCCCAATGCCGCCATCATCGGCGCGCTGATGCTGCTGGTGCCCGGACTGCTCATCACGAATTCGATGCGCGACATCATCTACGGCGACACGAACTCCGGCATGTTCCGCATCGTGCAGGTCGTTCTCATGGCGATGGCGATCGCGCTCGGGACGGCTGCGGCGTGGCGGCTCACCGCCGGAATCTACGGCCAGACCGTCTCCTCCACCGTGAGCTGGCCGGCGCTGGCGCAGGCCGCCGCCGTGTTCATCGGCTGCAGCGGCTTCTGCATTCTCTTCAACGTCCACGGACGCGGCATGCTGCTCGCCGATATCGGCGGCATGCTCTCGTGGATGGTGTACCTGCTCTGCACGGCGCTCGGCTGCGACGTGTATGCCGCGAACCTGTTTGCCGCGGTCTTCGCCGCGCTCTATTCCGAGACGATGGCGCGTGTGCGCAAGTGCCCGGCCGTGAACTACCTCGTCATCTCGACGCTCCCCATGCTCCCCGGCGCGGGCGTCTACTATACGATGAGCCTCGGGCTTGAGGGGCGCATGATGGACAGCGTCGCCAAGGGTCTTGAGACGGTCGGCGTCGCCGGCTCGCTTGCCGTCGGCATCCTGCTGGTGTCGACCGTGTTCCGGCTCTTCAGCCACCGCGGAAAGAAATAACCAAAGAGGGCAAAAGCCCTCTTTGTCCATTTTCCACTGGAATTGCGCGGCGTTTTTGGCGATGTGGACGAAATTCTCTTTGGGGGATGCAATCTCCGCGTTTTTTGATTATGATAGAGACAGACAAGCTCCGTGAAAGGGGATATAACCATGAAATTCTGGAAGATGAACGGCGCCGGCAACGACTTTTTGATTATCAACAATCTCAGCGGTAAAATCCGCCCCGAGCAGTGGCCGCAGATCGCGCAGACGGTCTGTGAGCGGCACCGCTCCGTCGGTGCCGACGGCCTGATGGCGGTGGAAACATCCGACAGTGCCGACTATAAGATGCTGTTTTTCAACTCCGACGGCTCTATGGGCGAGATGTGCGGCAACGGCGCGCGGTGCATCTGCCGCTACGGCTACGAGACCGGCCTTGCCGGCGAGGTGCAGCACGTTGAGACGACGGCGGGCCTTGTGACCGGCTGGCGCATGGACGCGCGGATGTACCGCGTCCGGCTCAACGATCCGACCCATATCGAGCTCGACGGCCGCGCGGACATCGACGGCAAAACGTACCGCTATGCCTACGTTGAGCTGGGCGACCCCGGCATCCCGCACGCAGTGGTCGAGATCCCCGGCCTGCGCACCTGCAACGAGGACGCGCTGCGCGAGCTCGGGCGCAGGCTCCGCCACTACAAGGCCTTCCCCAAGGGCGCGAACGTCAACTTCTATGAGCGCATCGGCGACGACCACCTCTATGAGCGCACGTTCGAGCGCGGCGTCGAGGACTTCACCTACGCCTGCGGCACCGGCACCGGCTCGCTCGTGACGGCGCTGACGCTGTGCGGCGAGGTCAGCGGGCGCGGCGTGCGCGTCGACATGACGGGCGGCCGTCTCATCATCGATGTGGAATACGACGAGGGCCGCGTGGAAAATCTCTACCTCACCGGTCCGACGAACATCGTCTGCAAGGGCGAGCTGACGGACGAGGAGCTGGTGCTCTGAGCGCCGGAAAGGAATCGTATGCTCTGTGACAACATCACCGTAAAGGACGGCGTGCTGCACTTCGCCGGACAGAGTACGGTGCAGCTCGCCCAGCAGTACGGCACACCGCTGTACCTGCTTGACGAGGACTATATCCGCCGCCAGTGCCGCGTCTACAAGGCGGCCTTCGCGCGGCACTTCGGCCCGACGAGCCGCCCGCTCTTCGCGAGCAAGGCCTGCTGCTTCACGCGGATCTACGAGATCATGCGCGAGGAGGGTATGGGCATCGACGTCGTGTCCCCGGGCGAGATCTACACGGCGCGGCGGGCGGGCTTTGACCTGCGCGGCGCGTATTTCCACGGCAACAACAAGACCGACGCCGACATTGCCTTCGCGACGGAGTGCGGCGTGGGCTGTTTCGTGGCCGACGGACGCGAGGAGCTTGACGCCATCGAGCGCGAAGCCGCCCGCCGCGGCCTGCGGCAGAAGGTGCTGCTGCGCCTGACGCCGGGAATCGCCCCGCACACCTACGAGGCTGTCGCAACCGGCAAGGTCGACAGCAAGTTCGGCGCGGCCATCGAGACGGGACAGGCCGAGCAGCTGGCGCTGCACGCGCTGGAGCTGCCGCATGTGGAGCTTATGGGCTTTCACTGCCACGTCGGATCGCAGGTATTCGGCGAGGACATCTTCGAGCGCGCGGCATCCATTATGCTCGCCTTTATCGCGCACATGGAGCGCACGCACGGCTACCGCGCCACACAGCTCGACCTCGGCGGCGGCTACGGTGTCCGCTATGTGGACACCGACCCGCATCTCGACGTGGAGACGAAAGTCGCGCAGGTGGCGCAGGCCGTCCGCGCGGGCTGCGATGCCCTCGGCATCGCCATGCCGGAGATCCACATGGAGCCGGGGCGCAGCATCGTCGGTGCGGCGGGTATGACGCTCTACACCGTCGGCTCCGTCAAGCGGATCCCCGGGTATAAGAACTATGTCTCCGTCGACGGCGGCATGGCGGATAACCCGCGCTTCGCGCTCTACCGCTCGCAGTATACCTGCCTGCCCGCGAACCGGATGGAGGAAACGCGCGAGACTGGAGATGTCGCTCGTCGGACGCTGCTGCGAAAGCGGCGACATCATCCAGGAGCACGTCCCCTGATCCCCGCAACCGTCCGGCGCGGCGACCTCGTCGCGGTGTGCACCACGGGCGCGTATAACTATTCCATGGCGTCAAATTACAACCGCCTGCCCCGCCCGCCGATCGTCATGCTGCGCGGCGGTGAGAGCTATATCGCCGTGCGCCGCGAGTCCTACGCGGATCTCTGCGGAATGATTGTAAATAGCACTCACTCCCTACGCGTTTGCGCAGGAGTGAGTTTTTTCGGGTGGATTGGTTATGGAATCGGGTGTTCTTCCTCCGGTGGGGCACTTTCTTTCGCCGAAGAGAGAAAGTACCCCGCCGGAGGTATAGAAGTCCTATGCAGCTGCCCCCCAAAGCAAAAACCGCCGCGCCGGGATATACCCCGGCGCGGCGGCCTGTTTCAACGCACAATCAAAGCGTAACATCCATCTCCGGATGCTCCGCGTCCACAAAGCCCACGATCGCCTCGCAGCCGAAAATCTCCTTCACATGCTGCAGCAGCTCCTCGCGCGCGGCGAGCACCTGCTCCTTGTTGAAGTCGGTGAAGCCGTCGATGGGGAAGAAAATGTAGGACGAATCTGCCTCGATCTTGCCGTGCTCGCTCTGGCGCCACGTCCAGCGGCGGGTACGCACCTGACTGCCGACGGCGTAGACGACCTCGCCTGCATCCGGGGACTCCTCGTCCGTGCTGCCGAAGGGCAGGAACGTGTCGCCCTCGCGCGCAAGGCGCACGCAGATGTCGTCGCTGCCCGCGCTCAGGTCATGCGCGCCCATCGGCAGCGTATACTTCAGCGAGACCGCGTTGCCGAGGTCGACGATGGGGTTGATGTGCGGCATGCCCTTGCCCTTGGCGATGCGGGTGAACAGTGCCTCGATGGAACACATGAACTTGTTGGGGTTGATGCCGAGGGCGCGGAACGCCCTCGGTACGGCAGGATCTCCGGCTCCTCCCTTGACCTTCTTGCCCTCGAAATGGGCGGCGGCCGCGGCGATACTCTCGTCGAGCAGCGCGTCGACGGTGGGATAGCTCTTGCCGTTGTCAATGCCCTTTGCCACGACGACACCGAAGCAGGCCGTCGGCAGCTTCTCGAAAATTTCCTTCTCTACGACGAATTTCATAGTCGGTTTCCTCCGTTCGTTTATCCTCCGGATATATCCGGAACGCACCGCAGCTGCGGTGCTCTTTACACTTTGCTGTAGTATTATAAACTCTATAATAGATGTAAAGTCAAGTCTTTTCGCAAAAAACTTTTACCGTTCAAAGGATAAAGAATTCCGGTATGGGGAAGCAGCCCTCCCCACACCGGAATTTTTTGATTTCCGCATATATAGTCTCTTAGTGACGGTTTGTCACGTCCCAATCCTCGCTATCCTCGTTGATCATGGAGATGTCCTCGATATACTCCGTGTCGAGCGGATTCTCGATCGACACCGCGGACTTGTATTTCTCGAGCGAGCGGCGGGACTTTTCGAGCGGCTGGATCGTACCGGCACCCGCGATGCACCCGCCGGGGCAGGCCATCCCCTCGAGCAGATAACCGTCGTACTTGCCCGTGCGGGCGATGCGCAGCATCTGGCGGCACTCGCGCAGGCCGTCGGCCGTGATGGTCTTGACCTCCACCTCCGGGTGCAGGCGGTGAATGACGTCCTCAACCGCCTTCGCCAATGCTGCCGCCGGCGGCAAACCCACGCCGGGCGCGGACGCCTCATGGTGCGAGGGACTGTCCTCCACCTTTTCAAGGTCAATATCCTTCGCCTCAAACATCCCGCGCAGCTCTTCAAACGTCAGAACGAAGTCCACCTCGCTGCGGACGCTGCGGCGGCTGGCCTCGAGCTTCTTCGCGGCGCACGGGCCGATGAATGCGATGCGGCAGCCGGGGTTGCGGCGCTTGACGAGACGCGCCGTCAGCACCATCGGGGTCATCGTCATAGAGATGTAGGGCGCGAAGCCGGGGGAACCCGTCTTGGCCATCACGCACCACGCCGGGCAGCAGGATGTACCCATAAACGGCTGCTTTTC
>VOFG01003308.1_pt1 | contig 19839 bp, 37 predicted proteins | sample 5384171 | NCBI WGS metagenome assembly VOFG01 (sample SAMN12384726, study PRJNA508395) | human gut metagenome | isolation source: healthy gut F | host: Homo sapiens
AGTTATTGACTTTGAGGAGATTTCGGGCGATTCATACAGACAGGAGAATCTGACTACTGAAGAACTTACAGATATCATAATCGCATTCTGCGACAAGATAGAAAAAGCAGGCTATGAGCCAATGATATATTCAACCTCAAAGGGATTCGTTGGAAGACTTGACCTTACCCGCTTAGAAAAAAATATGAGAAGTGGTTTGCCTACTATTCAGACACACCTTACTTCCCATATGAATTCTCTATATGGCAATACACTGAATCAGCTAAGTTAGACGGTGTCAGTGGTAATACCATAGATCTTAATATTAGTTTTAAAGATTACAATTAATTGTGACTCACATGCTCACTGCGGAATTTCTCAATCATTTCCCTTGTGAGACTGATATGGTCATCAATTACATCTATATCATCTGCCTTGACCCATGTGCCGACCGATAACTCATCTTCTTCAAGAGTTATTGTGTCGTCACCGTCAAGCTCACAGAAGTAACCAAGAAGCTGAGAACCGCTGAGTCCCCAAGGCTGGCTCTTATAATAGGTGATATTTTTAACCTTCACACCTACTTCTTCCATAACTTCTCTGCTTACAGTTTCCTCTGTTGTTTCACCAATCTCAGTGAATCCGGCAATAAGCGCATAATTCCTATAAGTTCTTCCCGCATATTTAGTAAGAAGAATTCTGTCCTTATCTGTAACTGCAACAATAACAGCCGGACATATCTTAGGAAATACCATATTCTTACAGCAGTAACAGCGTAACATTCTCTGCTTGTCATCATGCTTGAGTGGTTTTCCGCATCTTCCGCAGAAATGATTATCCCTGTACCAGCCATACAGATGAAATGCAGTAATAGCCGCATAAGCATGCTCTCTTGGCTGTGCCTTACGGAAAGAATCGACTCCTATGAATTCATATCCTCTGACAAAAGAATACATATCCTTGTGTACAGCTGAATCAGCCATCTCTCCCAAGAATGTGCCTCTTTCGAGGCTTCCTGTCTTTCTTGCGAGGAAAAAATGTTCCTCATCAATTGACAACAGATATATAAATTCAAAGTTATCCACAGCTTTGTCTCCGTAAGAGGACTTTATCCCTGAACGAACTCATCATACTGTGGATATATTAATACATTTTCTTCAGGATTCTGTGAGTTAAAATGTCCTGATGGTCTTGCAAGCAATGAGGAACCCTGAAAATAAAACACAGTATCCTCATTGCCTGGCTTAAGATTCTTATACTGGTTGTCCAGATGTTTTGGCCATATATCCTGTATCATATCAGAAAAACACCATCTCTTCCTTAGGTGCACCTGTCTTTTTCTACGCTTTCAACGTAAAGAACAGGACCTTTCTTCTTATATGCCATCTGGAATTCATACTTAATAGTAGCTGTAACCCATATCCATTCTCTGTTCTCAAGAGAAGCTATGTTGTTGTAGAAGCTGATATAACCAATAAACTGTGTATCTTCTGCACAACATGTCATAACCTTTCTTCCCGGAACGAAATTCTTATCCTTAAAGTACTTGTTCTTAAGAACCTGTCCCTTGAATCTTACCTTCTTACCTGCGTATACTTCCGGTCTTTCAGACACATCCATATACCAGATACCATAATCTTCGTCATCAACCTGAATAACATCAGCATTGATATCGTATGGAAGCTGTTCAGATATAGCAACCTGGTCACCCTTCTCGTCCTCGAAGATAATCTGAAGTGCAGGATTTAATGCTCTCATGCTTCTTCTGTAGCTGCCAAGATCCATACCTGACTTGCATCTGTTAAAGATAACCATATCAGCATATTTAACAGACTCTGCAATAATAGACTTCATGTTAGCCCACTGTAAGCCAAATGAATTAGCATCAACTAAAGTTATAGACTGGTATACCTGCCATCCTCTTGGCTTCTCACTTCCAAGAATAAGTGCTGGATCCCACATTCCGTTATATTCGATAATAACAATCCATGGATCATACTTCATGTCCAGTTCATTAAGAGTCTTGATATTCAAATCTTCCTTCTCTACAACAACCATATCAACTCCGTTGTCCTTAAGAAGCTTCTCGCTATACTCCTCTTCACCTTCTTCACACACAATAAGAAGTTTATTCTTAGCATCTGCAAACTGTCCCATTGCTATAGTATCGGAGATAAATCTTGTTTTACCACTGTCAAGCTGACCGTTAATCAAGAAAATCGGAATCTGATATTCCTCATTTGCCATATTTATCCTCATTTCCGCGCATTTGCGCTATCATTTCATTATAAATGCGTTGTAAAAAATGTGTTCTTCTATTAAACACTGATTAAACTTCAAAAGTTCCTTAAGTGCATCTTCCTTAAGTTCAGAACCGATTACACAGATTCTTCCTGTGAAATCAGCACTTCCCTCACGAATCTCATATTCTTCTGGTACAAGGTCGAAATACATCCATGTTCCATCTGTGCAAGGAAGCATACCCTTAGAACGGAGAACCTTACCATAATCTTCACTCTCAGAAAGCTTCTTTAATATGCTGTCAAGCTCTGCCTTCTCATACTTCTTAGGAGTCTCTGTTCCCCAGCTTGTAAATACGTCATCTGCATGGTGATGGTGATGATCATGCTCATGGTCATGATGATGTTCGTGCTCGTGGTCGTGGTCGTGATGATGCTCATGTTCCTCATCATGGTCATGATGATGCTCATGCTCGTCATCATCATCATCATGATGTCCGCCACAACAGCAGCACTCTCCGTCTTCATGATGATGGTGGTGGTGGTGCTCCTTCTCATGCTCCTCATAAGCCTTCTTGCGCCTCTGCAAGCATGTCTAATTCAAGGTTAGTAACATTCTCCATTGCACCAAGAATCTTAGTTCCGTCAATATCATCCCAAGGAGTTGTGATAATATGTGCATTAGGATTAACACTCTTAATAAGCTCAATAGCTGTCTTTAACTTCTCTTCAGAAACATTCTGTGTTCTGCTTAAAATAACAGTTCCTGCATGCTCAATCTGGTTATTAAAGAATTCACCAAAATTCTTCATATATACCTTAACCTTAGATGCATCTGCAACTGTTGAAGCACTGTTAAGAACGATTTCATTCTCAATGTGAAGGTCTTTAACCGCTTTGATAACATCTGAAAGCTTGCCTACTCCTGAAGGCTCAATAATAATTCTGTCTGGATGATACTTATCAACAACCTCCTTAAGAGAAGTTCCGAAATCACCAACAAGTGAACAGCAGATGCATCCTGAATTCATCTCTCTTATCTCAACACCAGAATCTTTAAGGAATCCTCCATCAATACCTATTTCACCGAACTCATTCTCAATAAGAACTACCTGCTCCCTTTAAGGCTTCCTTTAAAAGCTTACTTATAAGAGTTGTTTTACCTGCTCCCAAAAAGCCTGAAATTATATCTACTTTAGTCATCTTAATCAACCTTTCTGCAGTATATGACTGCTCTTTTTATCTCATATTTTCAATTATACACTTCTTGTCAATCCCTATTTGAAAAGAAAATGTAAAATTTTATTAAAAATATTTAATCAGACAGAGATTCCCATGCTCTGTCTTAATTCATCTGCCTTCTCGCCAATCTTTCTTAGCCTGTGGTTTACACCCGATTTACCAACCGGAGGGTCTAACAGCTCACCTAATCCCTGAAGACTCATGTCAGGATTCTCGAGTCTTAAAAGAGCAACCTGCATCAGACTGTCACTTAAACTGTCAAGCCCGACAGTATCTCTTATAAGTTCAATATCCTTAATCTGCTTGACCGCCGCTTCAATTGTCTTGTTAAGATTAGCAGTCTCACAGTTTACCTTTCTGTTGACATCATTACTGATTCCCTTAAGAATCATGACATTGTACAGGTTCATCTGTGATACAACCGCTCCCCATAAGATTAAGCGTATCAGTAATATTATTGCCTTCTTTCATATACACAACAAAACTGTTTTTTCTTACAATAACCTTGGCATCGAGTCCAAAAAAACGCAAAGCATATCCATAAGTATATCAGCGTCCTCCTCATATTTGCACACAATCTCATAGTGATAGAACTTGTTCGGGTCACTTATAGAACCTCGTTCCATAAAAAAGCTCCTCTTATAAATGCTTTCTTACAGCAGTCCATAGCTACAATTCTTGCGTCAACAAACACTGGTTCAATCTGTGTAAACCGGTCGTCGCACCATTTTAATGTCTGCAATATCTTAGCAACATCACTCTGTCTGGTTATCCTTATAATAGTTTCCTTGCCATTCTTAACCATTTCATTCGTATCAGCATCCATCTTAATGCTAAATATTCTCAATAACAGGTCACTGAATTTCTCAACTGACAATTCGTTCTCTGTAACGAATTCCAGACATAATTCTCCATTATCTGTCTCGCTTACATTGCCAGACATTCCCATAACGCAAAGAAATTCCGCAATCTGGCAATGCCTCGCGGAATCTGTTTTCTTAACTAACTCTTCTTTTACTTCTGATGAAAATGACATACTTAACCTTTTCTCTTAGAATCTTTCTCAATATCTCTATGCTCAACCTTACATCCATACTCAGTCCTGCTTATAAGCTTTTATAGATTTCATTAGCAAGAGTAACTGAACGATGCTTTCCTCCTGTACAGCCAATTGCAATAACAAGGCTGTTCTTTCCTTCCTTAACATAATTAGGCAGAAGGAACTTCAATAAGTCATCTATCTTTTCCAGAAATTCTGTTGTCTCCGGAGCTTTCTTCACATAATCCTGTACAGGCTTATCATTACCGGTAAGGTGTTTAAGTTCTTCAATATAATATGGATTAGGCAGAAATCTCACATCAAACACAAGATCTGCGTCTGCAGGTATTCCATATTTGAAACCAAAAGAAAGAACTGTAACAAACAGATTCTTGAAATTCTTATCGTCAAAGAATATGCCCTCAAGCTCTGCCTTAAGTTCCCTTGTAAGCATCTGGCTTGTATCTATTATAACATCTGCTCTTTTCTTTAAGAACTTAAGCTCATCTCTTTCCAGCTTTATTACATTATCTATTCTGTCATGATCATCCATTGCAAGCGGATGTGTTCTTCGCGTTTCCTTGTATCGTTTTACAAGTACATCATCACTTGATTCAAGAAACAGAATTGTATAGTTAAAATGCTTATTAAGCATATCATCAAGCACTGAATCCAGCTCAGCAAGTGCGTGACCACTTCTTATATCTACACCAATTGCTATGTTGCTATATCCGTCTTCTCCCGCATTGGCAAGCTCTGCAAACTTAGGAATCAGAGAGATTGGCATATTATCGACACAATAATATCCCTCATCTTCTAATACATTAAGTGCTGTAGATTTACCTGCACCTGACATACCTGTAACAATAATCATCTTCATCTTATCATCTTTCTTTCTTATCTGCCTTTAATTACTGGTCTGTTTAATTATAACAAGCCTTAGAATCCAACCTTTACAACTTCCAGTTCCAGCCCGACACCGAACTTTTCCATAACTTCACTCTTAATATAATCCGTAAGCTCGCATACATCCTTCGCAGTTGCATCGCCCTTATTGACAACGAATCCTGCATGCTTCTCCGATACCTGTGCGCCACCTCTTGCACAACCCTTAAGACCTGCATCCTCAATAAGCTTTGCTGCAAAATATCCTTCCGGTCTTTTTAAATGTGCTTCCGGCACTAGGATACTCAAGTGGCTGCTTCTGCCTTCTCTTAGCTGCCAGCTCTGAGATATTATTTCTTATTATATCCGGTTCACCTTTTCTTAATTTCAAAGTTGCTTCAAGAACAATCATATTGCTTTTCGCTACAATACTTGTTCTGTATCCAAGCTCAAGTTCATCTGCTGAAAGCTCCCTGATAATACCTTCATCATCAATAACCTTTGCACTGACAAGAATATCCTTGAACTCCCCGCCATAAGCACCTGCATTCATTCTTACAGCACCACCTATGCAACCCGGAATACCTGTTGCAAATTCAAATCCGGCAATTCCATTAGCAAGCAAGCTGGTTGCCAAGTCTTGTAAGCTTCATACCTGCACTTGCTTTGACAAGCACTTCATCTGAATTATCCTGTGAATCCTGCAGAAACTCATAATCTGAAAAACCATCGCCAAGCTCAACTACAACTCCCCTGAAGCCTTCATCACTCACAAGAATATTACTGCCATTTCCAATAACAATATATTTAATGTCCGATTTTTTCAAAAATGCGATAACATCTGCTATCTGCTTTTCTGCCTGTGGTGTTACATAATAATCTGCAAAGCACCTCCGATTCTGAATGTAGTATGTGTCTTCATTAGTTCACCTGTTCTTACATTCCCGGCACCAAGCATTGATATTAATGCTTCTGATAACATTTTATTATCCATATAATCTCACTATCCTTAATACTAATTTCCAAGAATAAGCTTTGCTGCTCCATACATTCCTGCATCATTACCAAGAGCAGCCTTTAACTATCTTAGTCTGTCTGCTCGCATGGAACACACATTCCTTATAATACTTATCAATAAGATTGATAAAATATTCCCCTGCGGCAGAAACTCCGCCACCAATTACAAATACCTCCGGGTCAACCATTCCCTGCTGCACATGCAAGTCCTTTTCCAAGATACCTGCATACATACTCTGTTACCTGTATAGCAAGGGCATCTCCTCCCTTAGCCTCGTCAAATATAACCTTTGCAGATATGTATGGCACACTTCTTAAAGATGAAGGCATGTCACTTTCTGCAAGCATACGGTTAGCCGTTCTTACAATTCCAGTTGCAAAAGCAACCTGCTCAAGACAGCCCTTCTTTCCACAGTTACAGCTCTCAGTCTCACCTTCAACAAGTGGAAGATGACCTATCTCACCTCTGCACCGTTAAATCCATAAAGAGGCTTTCCATCAATAATAACTCCACCGCCTACACCGGTTCCAATTGTCACCATGACCATGCTGTTATATTCGCTTCCACCGCCTACCCAGAATTCTCCGAATGCTGCCATATTGGCATCATTACCAATCTTAACAGGAATACCTGTAAGCTCAGACAGTGCCTTTGCTGCATTAAATACTCCCCAGCCCAAGTTGATACATTTGTTGACAGTTCCATCCTCAAGACATGCACCAGGAAGTCCCATTCCGATTCCTGCCACATCCTCTGTTGTCATATTCATATCTGCAAGAACGCCCTTGATATACTCACTTATATCAGGCAGAATCAGGCTTCCACCCTCATCCTTTCTTGTGGGAATCTCTTCTTTTTCTTAACAGCTCACCTTCTTTAGAAAATGTACCACATTTGCAGGTTGTTCCTCCAACATCAATTCCAAATATAATCTTATTCATCGTCATCCTCCCCTGCCTCTCATAAGATTTTCCTGTACTCTTCTGTACAATTCCTTCGCTGCATTATATCCCATCATCTTCTGTCTGTGGTTGACCCTTTTTGCTGACTCAACAATTACAGCAAGATTACGTCCAGGTCTTACCGGTAGCGTATGGCACACAACCTTATTTCCAAGATATTCTATATATTCTTCCTCAAGTCCAAGGCGGTCATACTCTCTGTCCTTATTCCAGTCCTCAAGCTTGATAACCATATCAATTTCCTGAGTTTCCTTAACACTTTCAACACCGAAAAGTGTCTTGACATCAATAATACCAATGCCTCTAAGCTCTATAAAATACTTGGTAACTCCCGGTGCGCTTCCAACCAGAGTCTCGTCACTGACCTTTCTGATTTCAACCGCATCGTCAGTTACAAGACGATGTCCTCTCTTTATAAGTTCAAGCGCGCCTCACTCTTACCAATACCAGACTCACCTGTGATAAGTACACCTACACCATATACATCAACTAAAACACCATGGATTACGATACATGGTGCAAGCTGAACCTTCAGCCAGCGTATTACTTCTGCTGTAAATGAAGATGTTGCCTGGTCTGTCATAAGTAGAGGTATCTGATACTTAACCGCAAGTTCAATAATCTTAGGCTCTGGCTTTATACTCCTGCAGAATATAATACATGGAATATTACTTGACAAAAAGCTGCATATATCTTTCATATCTCTCCTGCTCAGAAAGACTCGCAAGATAAGCATGCTCCACATTACCAATAATCTGTAATCTGTCATTATCAAACTGGTCATAAAACCTGTAAGTCGCAAAGCCGGTCTGTTCACATCAGGCAGATTAAGCCAGATTCCTGACACATCTATCTGTGGTGTAAGATTAACAAGATTCATTTTCTGGATAACTTTAGATAACTTTACCCTCTCTTTACCATTATTCATATATTCTCTGCCTCCAAACTCATATTTACGATTTCATATATCCTAAGTTTATCACAGACAAGCTCTAAATGCTATTATAAAAGTATTATCAATGAAAGAATTTGTATATATTCTCTGCCACATTTTCAGTAATACCATCAGCCTTCATAAGCTCATCCACTGATGCCTGCCGTATCTTTTCTATATCAAGAAAAATGCTTCATAAGTGCCTTTCTTCTTACAGGTCCGATTCCTTCAATCGAATCAAGTACAGAAGATACCTGTGCCTTATCTCTTAAGCTTCTGTGATAAGTTATTGCAAATCTGTGTGCCTCATCCTGCACCCTTGTAATCAGCTTAAAGCCCTCGCTGTGCTTATCTATCGGTATCTCAATATTGTTATAATACAGACCTCTTGTGCTGTGGGTATCATCCTTTACCATACCGCACACAGGAATATTAAGCCCCAGTTCCTTAAGTACATCAAGTGCAATATTCACCTTACTGCGTCCGCCATCCATCATAATAAGGTCTGGATATCTCGAAAATCCATGACTATCCTCGAGTCCTTCCCGCTCACGCATACCTCTTGTAAAACGTCTTGTCAGAACCTCACGCATGCTCTTATAATCATCCGGCCCCTTTACTGTTCTTATCCTGAACTTGCGATAATCATTCTTCTTTGGTTTCCATCCTCAAAAACGACCATTGAGCCAACACTTTCAACGCCATTTGTATTAGATATATCGTAAGCCTCTGCTCTGTGAAGTGTCCCAAGTCCAAGCCAGCCGGCAATCTCTTTCATAGCTCCTGTTGTCCTGCTCTCCTCACGCTTAATCTTCTCCGCATCCTGTGTAAGAACAAGCTGGGCGTTCTTATATGCAAGCTCAACCATCTTTTCCTTGTCGCCCTTCTTAGGTGTGACAATACTTACCTTGCGACTCTTTCTTGCACTGAGCCACTGTGCTATTGTATCCGCATCCTCTATCTCGTACTGCACCATAATAATATTAGGTATAAATGGAGTTCCGCCGTAATACTGTTTCATAAATTCCGAAATAATGTCGCTCTTAGTGTCGCCTTCAGCAACCTTCATATGAAAATGATCTCTTCCAAGAAGTTTGCCCTGCCTGATAAAGAACACCTGCACAACTGCGTCCTGACCGTCACTTGCACACGCAATGACATCTCTGTCATTAACATCATCTGCTGTAATCTTCTGCTTCTGTGCAACCTGCTTGACACTCATTAACAGGTCTCTGTATCTTGCAGCTTCCTCGTATTCCATCTTCTCAGACGCTTCCTGCATCTGCGTTGTAAGCCTGTCCATAATCTTCTTGTAATCACCATTTAAGAAAGCTACAACCTCATCAATTCTTCTTCTGTATTCCTCACCGCTTACATATCCCTGACATGGTGCATCACACTGTCCGATATGATAATTAAGACACGGCCTGTCCTTGCCCTCATCTTTTGGCAGATTTCTGTTACAGGTTCTTACCTTATACAGCTTGCATAGAAGTTCAATAGTGTCCTTGACTGCTGCCGCAGAAGTGTAAGGACCGAAATACTTACCTGCTCCATGCTTCATCTTTCTTGCAAAAAGTACCCTTGGATACTCTTCACCAACGGTAATCTTAATAAAAGGATAACTCTTGTCATCCTTCAGCATGGTATTGTACTTATACCTGTGCTCCTTGATAAGATTGCACTCCAAAACAAGCGCCTCAAGTTCAGAATCTGTGATAATATACTCAAAGTACTGAATATGTGACACCATCTGCACAATCTTGGCAGACTTATTCCTGCTTGCTCTGGAAATACTGTCTTACACGATTCTTTAAAATCTTCGCCTTACCTATATATATTATATTGTCCCACTTATCATGCATAATATAAACTCCCGGTTTTGCCGGGAGTTTCTTAAGCTCTTCTTCTAAATTAAACATACTACAAGCTTCTTCAATCCTCTGGCTTTCTTAAGTGCGTAGCTTCGCACCTGTCTTATAGTATTTATTATCCCAGTTATATCAGCTTTGTCAACACATTTTACATTACCAAATCTGACCGCAAGGATTGTCTGCACTGCTTTCTCAAGTCCCATATTCTTAAGATTCGCATCCTGTGCAGTTATTTCTAATATATATTCTTCATAATCAATTCCAGGTTTCTCTTATATCCCAGACAAGCAAGAAGTCTTTTCAAGATAAGAATACATTTTCATAAGCTTTACTTCATCTACTGAACTGCTTCTTAATAAATGTATTCTTGATACTATCCTGATTGCAGCCATTGCAATTAATATAAGAAACGCCAACATTGCTGTACATACAACAATCAGTACTGAATTAATATGTATCTCACCTGAGAAGCTGTCAGTATCAGAGGCAGCTTCCTGCGCAGTACTTTCAGTACCTGGCTCATCTGTATCATCAACTGTCATATTTTCATCAACTGATGAATTACTATTGTCAGACTGGCTCTGTCTCTCACTTTCATCCTGTGTGGAACTTTGCTCAGTATCCTCAACTTCTCCATAGCCAGGTGTTGCATCAACAATAACCCATCCATATCCATCAATATATGCCTCAACCCATGCATGAGCCTGCATTGTCGTAGACATCATATTTCATATACTTATTGCTCTGCCCGTCAGTATAATATGCGCCTGTATTGGTATTAACCGTATATCCTGCACAATACCTTGCCGGTATACCCGCACATCTTAATATAACTGCTGCCGAGGTAGCAAAATATGTACAATACCCTCTCTTGCTATCTCTTAAGAAATACTCAACAACGCTCTTTCCCTCCGGCACCCTTCCTGGTTTAAGAGTATATGTATAATTATCTTTAAGATAAGATACTATTTTCTGTATATATTCAACCTTTTCATCTACTGTCTGTAAATTCCTCTTTCCAAACAGTTGTGCTACAACAATTCTGTCATCTTCAGATACATCAAGATACTGCCCGTGTGCATAGCTTTCATATGAATTAACGATAGCAGAGTTTCTGTATTTCTTCATAAGCTGCCCCATGCGGGAGTAATCCTCAAAGCTTCCCCGTGCTATACGGTAATCAAGTGACGAACCATATACATTGCCATCTTTACTTCTGAATGTCTGCTGATAATAGAAAAATCTGTCAGCAAGCAATTGTTCGTCTTCATCAAGCGTATATATTTTTCGTTTCACAAGATTAAGTGCAAACTCGGACACAGCACTCTCATAAGAATACTGAGTTTCCCTTGTATCCGACCATCGCTGCCAGCTGTTATTCTTGAAATCCCTTCCCATAAATACCTTGGCATAGGCAATTCCGATATCAGACATTGTATTAAGCTCTCCTGCGTATACATTTCCATAGTAGACCTCGTCAACCTGTCCAACATCACCATTTCCTATTCCTACAGTCGCATTAACCTTCGCCTTATCATCCTCTGTCTCTGATTTATTTCCCTGAAGGTCTATGCCAAATCTGTCATAAACAACATCTGTTACCATATTTCTTGCATCATCAAAGAAAGAATTTCTCTTATATGTTTCCTGAGGAATAATAAATGTTAAAACTGCCGCTATAACTGCTGATATTATTACAGCCGTTTTGGCACCCTGGTTAGTTTTTATCTTCTTATTCCTTAGTGCCATTGAATCAAAGATAAAAGAACACAGAAAATAATGCTTATGATATCAGGAACAATAACCGCCGCAATAAATACACTAAGCAGAGGCATAGTTATTGCCAGACTCACTAGCATATTAGGAAACACATTAACTTCCAAAGCTGCAAGGACTGCTATAATTATAATAACAACCACACATACGCATCTTACGGAAGCCGCACCGGCACTCTCTACCGTTAGTACATTACTGCTATCCACAGGTCCTGTAAAAGATGCCCTTGATATAAACACATTTATAAATGTTGTGATTCCATTAATAAAAGAGCCTCTATTAATTACGAGATATACCACCGGCAAAATAGCCATTCCGATAATCCTTATAAGCCTTGCATTCTTTCCGTAACAGGACAGCATAAATGTATACACAACACTGAATATCAGTGAAACAAATCCAATAAATCCCATATCTGCAAGCGGATATGTAATCGTCTCTATTATGGATCTTTGCACCAAATGTTCCAAGAAATGTCACTATTATTCTAAGTATTAAGTTGTCTGTATGTATAAGCTGTCCCTTTTTCATTAATACCCTCTTGTCACATTATTATCAATTCTCTGTAATTATCACTGGTTCAGTCGTAATCTCCAGCCTGTCATCTTCATATAATGCCTGACATGCTTTATTGACCGTACCTTCACCACAACGTATATCCATAACCACTTTAACGGCCGCTTTCAAACTGGCATTATCATAGAACGTAACTCTTACAATATCTGCTTTAGCCATATCCCACACTATATACTGTCCTGTCAGTCCAGCCTCTGCACATGCCAGCCCCTGCGACATCATCTCAGCATATATTCGGCTCATTCTTGAAAGACGCCATGACTTTTCTCCTCTCCAGTCCGTGTCAACAACGATGAATACCGTCTTATTAATGTTCGTGCTGTACTCTTTAACAATAAAGTCATTCTCTGCAAGTATACTGCTTCTCTTCCAATGGATATTCCTTGGACTGTCTCCATCCCTGTATTCTCTGAGTTCACTGACTTCATCAGATGCACTCTTTACATACACCTCATTCTCTTCATCATAATAAGCATTAGCTCTGTCTGTTTCCATATATCTGTCAGTTGTTTCCTCCGGCATAACAGATACTTTAGTAACTCCTGCAAATTGTTTCTTCTTTCCAAAAGTCCAAGATAGTCACATATTTCTATGGATTCAACCCCCACACATATATTACCGCAGTAATCCGCAGAAATGTCCGTAATTCCAGCACTCTTTCTTATGCCCTGTTTTATAGGCACATTTATCATGAATTCATCACCCGTATGACAATACATATATTTTATGGTTATGCTGCCATTAACAAAAGCCAGATTACATGCATTCTTCTTAACTATTCTTATCTTAATCCTGTTTCCCCACCTGTACAACATTCTTATTGACCTGCAGGCTAAGCCCCAGACTGACATCCGATATAGCATACATAATCCATGAAACAAGTGGTATTGCAATCATCAGGACAAGCAATATAAATATCTGGTATTCCACATAAAATATATTAATCCCGAAAACAACTGCCAGGCAGATAAAATACAAAAAATTCCTTCTTTTAAGCCTGCCACCCTTACTTATTCATCTCTGGAACCGGTACATTTCTTAATATCTTACTCAGTAATCTCTTTTCTGGTAATATCCTCTTTTTCTGGTACCTGCAGCTCCATTAACATTAGTAACTATTCTGTGTGCAAATGTTTCAACAGCAATATTCTTAATATCTGATGGAAGAACATAATTATTGCCGCGAAGAAATGCTTCCGCCTTTGCCATTGCAATTACTGCGATACTTCCTCTTGGTGAAACCCCCCTGTATTATATTCTCCCTGCTTCTTGTCTTAGCTGCAATCTTAGCTACATATTCATATATAGAATCATCAACATAGATACCCGCAACTTCCTCACGAATTCCTTCTATATCACCTTTTTCAAGTACACATGCAGAAAACTGTGTATTCTTCCCGTTCTCAAGTCTGCTCTTCATAATTGCTACTTCATCCTCAATCTGTGGATATCCCATAGAAAGCTTTATCATGAATCTGTCGAGCTGTGACTCAGGAAGCTTCTGTGTTCCAATAGAACCAATAGGGTTCTGTGTTGCTATAACTACAAATGGGTCTGGAAGCTCATATGTATTGCCGTCAACAGTCACCTTAGACTCTTCCATTATCTGCAATAACGCTGACTGCGTCTTAGGTGATGTTCTGTTTATTTCATCAGCAAGAAGCAGGTTGCACATAGCCGCCCCCTGCTTGAATTCAAACTTGCCAGTCTGCCTGTTATACATCGAAAATCCCGTTATATCCGATGGCATAACATCTGGTGTAAACTGTATTCTGTTGTACTTAAGTCCGAGTGCATTTGCAAATGCATGTGCCATTGTTGTTTTACCAACTCCCGGAATATCATCTAATAATACATGTCCCCCTGCGATTATTGCCATATACACCTTGCATATAACATCATCTTTTCCAATGACAGACTTCCTTACCTCTCTTAAAACTGCTTTAGATTTCTTTAAGTAATAATCATTCTCGTTCATTTAATCCCCCAAAAGCTCCAATTATTCTGTAGAAAGCGTCAGACTTCCATATACAGTATCCGCACTATAGAACTCAAGAGAATTATTCATAATATAACATGAAATCTTTTATATTGCTATTAAGACCATTCTTATCAATATATGTCTGAATCACCTGTTTTAATGTATCAGCTGCCGCCTCGTCCATTCCATCCAACTGTTTATCATTATACTTAATATCATAAGGAACATCAATATAAAGTACTACATTATTCCTTGTTGCAACATTGTCAGTTCTTACAGAATATGTATATCCATACTCTGTTCTGTTCTCAATATTTATTGTTCCTTCACTCATAACATTAAGTTTCGAATATAACATTTCATAGCTGTTATAATCTTCAATTATCATATCACTTATCTGGCTCTGTTTAACTGTTGCTTCCTCCGCAGTACTCTCATGCACATCTGCCTCTGAACTGCTTGTTGCTAACGGCACGAAAATTGTCTTGCTCTGCTCTCCTCTGCCAACTGTCTGATAATTCTTTACTGATATAACAAATATAACAATTGCTGCTATTGCAGCTGCAACCGAAATATACTTTCCGACTGGCAGGTGTTGTTTTACTGGTTTCAATTGTACTATCTTATCATTCGTATATGTAGACGACTTATCTTCTGTAGCATCAAACAATTCAGACTTGTCAAGGATTTCATCTATCTGTATTCTGATTTTTTCCTTATCCGGATACTTAACCTTACTCAAGATAATCCCACTCCTTTCTTACTCTCTTAACCATTGCATAATACCTGCTCTTGACAGTGCTAAGATCAACCCCTGATTAGCACTTATCTCGCCAAATGTATAACCTTCATACACTTTAAGCCTGAAGGTTTCCCATTCCTTATTCTGGTGATGACCATACATTTTCTCCATCTCCTCATAAGAAAGCTTCCCAAGCACACTCGTCTCCGTGCCAGCCCTCTCATCAGCAGGTTCCTGTATGGTATCATCCATAATCTGTGTAACAATACTCTCATGATACTGTCTGCTCCTGAAATAATCAGTGACCTTATTATCTGCAATCCTTGTAAGCCATGTCTTAAATGACGCCTTCTCTATATTGAAGCCCCCAGCCCCTTCAACGCTGAAATAAATGTTTCCTGAGTAAGATCCATACTTAACTCCTCATCCTTCAGCTTAATATAAATGTGCTTATACACAGCCTTATAATATTGCGTAACCAGCTCGTCTGTCTGCATCTCTGTCATTATTATTCAGGATTCTGCTTATCAAACTAAAATCACGGTTCTTTGACAGCAAACCCATCTACTCACCCCCTGGTTGGTATGTACTGACGGAACATAAATCAAAGTCTCATGTCCCGTTCATATCTTTTATACGGAATACTTTTCAAAAAGTTTAAATAATTGTAACATTTTTCAAAAATATTTTGCATAAATTATGCCATTCCGTTTACTGTCTTGTATTTATACAGCATTTCTGCATGATTCTGCTCCTCAATCTGGATATCAGCAAGAATCTTTCTGATGGCTGTATCGGCAAAATTAAACACATTAGTATTATACTCTCCCGATACAAGTTTTTCAGAGCCAATACTGTCTGTTGCTAAAAATGCATCGCTTTCCTTATCCTCTGACTTGCTCATCACATCATAAGTTGCCTCAGGCTCATACTCTTTTTCCCTCACAGTCGTTGCAGTCACATTCAGGAACTTTTCCTCAAGAATCTGTCCTAATGTGTCATAGTGCTTCTGCTCATTCTTCTCTAATGTAGAAAAATAAATCCTTCAAAACAGGATCTTTCGCATCCTGTCCATACTTCTTGTACTTCTTGATACAGGTCTGCTCCTGAGTCTGTAAATCCTTAATCGTAGTCTTTTCTTTTTCATTCAATGCCATAATAAAAAGCCTCCTGATAATTAATACAACTGTATTATTACCAGAAGGCTTAACATTTATTCTTATATGTAATTATTAGAAGTCAACTTCTGTATCATAGTAGCAAAGATGTAAGAAGCTTCTCCATCTCTTCCTGACTTGGCTGACGTGGATTAGAACCTGTACATGCATCAAGGATAGCATTGGTCGCGATGTCGTGTAACTTAGCCTTGAATTCTTCCTCTGATACAAATCCTGTCTCTGCTGGGAGACCACCCTCACCATAATTCTTGATGCAGTGAGGAATATTAAGTTCATCATTCATCTTTCTTAACATAGCGATAAGATTGTCAATCTTCTCATCCTGTGTATTGCCACCAAGATGTAAGAAATCAGCGATAAATGCATATCTCTTAGCTGCTGTCTCATCCTTGGCATTGAACTTGATAACCTTAGGAAGATACATAGCATTAGCTGCACCATGGATAATATGTCCGCCTTCAAATGCTGCACCAGTCTTATGTGCCATTGAATGAACGATACCAAGTAATGCATTAGAGAAGGCCATACCTGCAAGACACTGTGCATTATGCATTGAATCTCTTCTTTGCCATATCTCCGTTGTATGATTTAACGAGGTTAGCCTGAATCATCTCCATAGCATGAAGTGCCAGTGGATCTGTGTAATCACAGTTAGCAGTTGATACATAAGCCTCAATTGCATGTGTCATGGCGTCCATACCTGTATGTGCTACAAGCTTAACCGGCATAGTCTCTGCAAGCTCAGGATCAACAATAGCAACATCAGGAGTAATCTCGAAATCTGCTATAGGATACTTAATACCTTTCTCATAATCTGTAATAATAGAGAATGCTGTTACCTCTGTAGCTGTTCCTGATGTAGATGAAACTGCACAGAAATGAGCTTTCTTACGAAGCTTAGGAAGACCGAATACCTTGCACATATCTTCAAATGTTGTATCAGGATATTCATACTTAATCCATTGCCTTAGCAGCATCAATAGGAGAACCTCCGCCGATAGCAACAATCCAGTCTGGCTCAAACTCTGTCATAACAGCGGCGCCCTTCATAACAGTCTCAACCGATGGATCAGACTCGATACCCTCGAAAAGCTTAACTTCCATTCCTGCTTCCTTGAGGTAATCCTCTGCTTTCTGAAGGAAACCGTTACGCTTCATAGATCCGCCACCAACGCAGATGATAGCTTTCTTTCCTTCAAGTGTCTTGAGGGCTTCCAAAGAACCCTTTCCATGATACAAATCTCTTGGTAAAGTAAATCGAACCATAATAAAACCTCCGTACATAAATATTTGATTGTTAAATTATAAACAAACCCTATGCTCTTATTATATGCTTGCCCGTATAATAATTCAAGTAAATTTTATTATAATTTTTTGTAAATATTCCATGAACATTTATATATTTTTATTATCACTTACAATTCTGCCATCACTAATAGTAATTATCTTGTCATCTCACCACACAGCCTATTACCCTAAGGGGGGTACTCTTACCGCTTTCCAAAGTTACCCGGTAAACCTACTATTTCATCAATTTTCACAATCTGGTAGGTCTTTTTTTACATTGTCAGTTGGTTTATAATGCTTCTTTCCATCTTAAATACCTACTAAATATGTCACATCTCACACTTTAGTAGGTCTTTTTCCTGATACATCTGTAATATTAGTCACATCTTGTCAGCTAAAAACCTACTATTCTCGCATAAATCACAACTTTAGTAGGCAATTTTCTTTAGCAACCTTAATTCCCATCAAAATCTCTTCTCAAAAGACCTACTATTTCATCTCATTTAGCAAAGATTAGTAGGCTTTTTACCAACTTATGCACTGGTTTCATATGCTATTTGACACTGCCAAATGCGAAAAAGCATTTCAAAAGCTTTTATTTTCAACTACAAGTTTCTCTCAAACAACACATAATTGTCTGCTGTTCCAGTCTGAATCTTATAATAACAAGTCTCCTCTGTTCCATCATCATATATAACTTCTGCCTCTATAAGTATGGCGTTAAGCATGTCATTTCTTTCCTTGCGTACCGTATCTGGTGATTGTTTATTCATATACCATGAGTATGTACTTGTTGGAAATTCCATATACAATATTAAATCCAGTTCTTCCTGCTCTGCTCCCCATATCTTTTTACTTTGCGTCTTAATAACCTTTTTATCAGGAATTCCTTGCTGCACCTCTCTCTTTTCAAACTGCACACGTGCATTATACGCAGTGTATTCTATAAACTTTACAGACTCTTTATCATACAGCACTGGCCACGAAAATCCCATTATATAAAGATATGATGTATCTGTGTCATGTACATCCTGTTCTACAGACCTGCTGTTTATTTTGAATTCACCCACTTGTGCCCAGTCTCCATATGTATCTTCTTTTTTCGATACTCCACCTCCTGTCTGGCTAAACGGTGCTTTCACTTGCTGTCTTGTCACTCTCCTGTACTTTTTATTCTTACATCCAACTGATACACAGCCACATATCATCATCATCATTATTACAAACTGTTTAAATCTCATACATCCCCTCACATAATAATACATAATATAGCAGTATTAATAACTATAATCAGAGGTATTCCTTTCCCCGAATTTTTTTAAAAATGTGCCTTGAAGCGAATACTGTTTCAAGTCCGACTGCTACTGCGAATAGTATCTCCTCTGCCATCAGAACAAGCATATACTGGCTTATCGTTATATTCCTGAATACCTTTGCTGTATTCATATAAGTAAGGCTTATAAGCGGTGCATTAATATATGGCATACCATAAGCCTTATACATTATTATCATTTCGATTATATACAGTAAAAATGCACTTACCCCCACCAATATGCAGACAGCAAGCAGCCTTAACTGTACGCTCCCATCTTCTTCCTCTCTTAGACGAGCCAATAAGCATATTCATTCCGTTCTTATATTCCACTGAGCTTTCAGTCTCTGCAATAAGAACAACTCCAAATCCAAGTATAATATATATAAGCAGTTTTCTCGTTGCTCCTTTACTGCCAAATATCTGGTCGTATCCCCGTTGCGACATAACATACGCATCTATTCCGTACTGCTCTTTTTATCTGTGAAACATATTCAATCTGCTGCATATATTCGCTCATGTTATCAAGCAGTCTCGTAGCATCCATGAGGTTGTACACATATCTGCTTACATCATCCTCACTAAGTTCTCCCCACTCATACTGTTCTCTTTGCAGCATCCAGCTTTGCCTGTGCCGCATAAACATCATTTTGTCTCTGCTCTATAAGGCTGGTAAATCCACTGTAATCCCTGCCACCATACTGCTGATAATATTCATCACGCTTCTTTTTCATCTTCAGAATATGCTATTTTCTGGTTATTACATATAAATATTGTTATAAACACAACAACACATATTACAATCCAGCCTCTT
>VOFG01004245.1_pt1 | contig 19831 bp, 30 predicted proteins | sample 5384171 | NCBI WGS metagenome assembly VOFG01 (sample SAMN12384726, study PRJNA508395) | human gut metagenome | isolation source: healthy gut F | host: Homo sapiens
GCATCACGAAACGATCGGGGAGACAAAGAAGCTTAGCGTAAATATGTAGGCGGCCCTATCCGTTAAACAGATAAAAGGGGCCGCTGTCCAGCTTTTTGCCGATCACTGAATTCTAACGGTAGAAACCTGGTTTTCCGCGTCTGAAAGGTAATATGAGCACGGTTTCTTTAGGGGACGGATGGGTCCTGGTGGGCCCCACGGCCTTCAAAGCCGCTGAGAGGGCGCGCAGAACGTCTCAGGTGTGTGATTCGCACACGTCTCCTGCCATTTCCACTTTGCAATTCCCCTCGGTGCTAATTCGTTAGATCTCGCAGTTCGCTGGTTGATGCGGCGTATCGGGTACAATGTCCTCCGCGTTTACCGCACAATGAAAGGACTTTCATCATGGATATCATGAAACCATTACCACCCTACTCAACAACAACCTCGACATCGAGCTTCCGAGCAGGTTACCGAAGACTCTACCTTCGATTCTCTGGGAATTGGATTCCTTGACATGGTTGAACTCATCTGCGATCTGGAAGACGAATGCGGCATCGAGTTCGGCGAGCCCGAAGACCTGGAAACCGTAGGCGACCTGATCAATTACATCGAGGGCCTGCAGGAATAGTGGGGAATATAGGGACAGGTCCCATTTTCCCACTTTGCACTTTTAGCACGATGCGAGCGGGGGAGCAACCCCTAGCTCTTTCAAGCGAACGGCGTTGCCGTTCGCTTTTTGTAGCAATAGTTCAATTTACTTTTACCTGATATTCTTCTTCAGTTCAATTTAATGACATGCTATCCTTTATAAATTGAACTTTTCACTTCAGTGCTGAAAAAAGTTCAAAATTAGTTTGAACTTATGAGACAGCGTGGCGCAGCAAACGTTTTCCGATCGGCTTAAAGCTGCCATGGGCAGCGCGAACATGAAGCAAACCGACCTCATCCATGCCGCTGAAGCTCTGGATTCAAGCTGGGCAAAAGCCAGGTAAGTCAATATGTAAGCGGAAAACAATTCGCCCCGACGTCATGGCGGTGCTAGCCCAAACACTAAACGTTCCTACATCGTGGCTCGCCGAAAGCAAAAACCCACGAGAGCAAACCCGCCCAAACCAACTCGGCAACCACTGCAACCACCAAAAGCAACACCACAGAAGCCAGCAGCGAACAAGCAAACGGAACTGCGGCAACCACCACAGAAGGAAGTGCACCCATGCGTCAGTTCAAGAAATCCTCCAAGCTCGACAACGTCCTGTACGACGTTCGCAGGCCCGGTTGTAGACGAAGCGGCACGCATGGAGCGCCAAGGCATGCGCATCCTGAAGCTCAACATCGGCAACCCCGCCCCCCTTCGGCTTCCGCACTCCAGACGAAGTTGTGCAGGACATGCGTCACCAGCTACCCGACTGCGAAGGCTACAGCGACTCGAAGGGGCTCTTCAGCGCCCGCAAGGCCATCATGCAGTACTCTCAGATCAAAGGCCTGCCCAACGTGGACATGGACAGCATTTACACCGGTAACGGCGTGAGCGAACTTATCAACCTGTGCATGCAAGCTCTTCTCGATAATGGCGACGAGATCCTTATCCCCGAGCCCCGACTACCCGCTTTGGACGGCGTGCGCAACACTCGCAGGCGGCAATCCCGTGCACTATATTTGCGACGAACAGGCTGAATGGTACCCCGATATCCAGGACATCGAGCGCAAAATCACACCGCGCACCAAGGCCATCGTCATCATCAACCCCAACAATCCCACGGGCGCACTGTACCCGCGCGAAGTGTTGCAGGAGATAGTCGATGTGGCCCGCAAGCACCAGCTCATGATCCTTCTCCGATGAGATTTATGACCGCCTGGTGTTCGACGGCGAAGAGCATGTATCCATTGCCAGCATGGCACCCCGACCTGTTCTGCGTCACCTTCAGCGGTCTCTCAAAGAGCCACATGATTGCTGGCTATCGTATTGGCTGATGGTTCTTTCCGGCAACCGCGACTGCGCTCGTGACTTCATCCTGGGAATCGATATGCTCTCGAACATGCGCCTGTGCTCCAACGTTCCCGCGCAAGCATCGTTCAAACAGCGCTTTGGGGACACCAGAGCGTAGAAAGCTATGTGGTTCCCGGTGGACGTGTATACGAACAGCGCGAATACGTGTACAACGCCCTCAACAGCATTGACGGCATTACTGCGGTAAAACCCAAGGGTGGCTTCTACATCTTCCCGAAAATTGACGCGAAGAAATTCAATATCACCAATGATGAACAATTCGCTCTCGATTTGCTGCATGAAAAGAAAATCCTGCTGGTACCGGGCAAAGGCTTCAACTGGCAACAGCCCGACCATTTCCGCGTGGTATATCTGCCGCGCATCGAAGTGCTCAGCGAATGCATGACCAACCTGGACGACTTCCTGCGCCACTATCGACAGGCATAACTGTCGAATGATCATCCGATCCTAAACGCAATAAACCAGATCATGAAAGCCCCTTTAGCGTTACGCTAAAGGGGCTTTCATTTATCGCTTACGGAGCTTCTGGGAAATGGTGGCAAAAATGTTGCAGAGCAAGCCCCTCCTGTGCACCGACCAAAATCGCAAGCCCGAAAGGAAACGAACCCATGAAGAAACTACTGTTCGTAAACGCATGCGTGAACCGCGAAACCTCCCGTTCTTTTGAAACTCGCCCGGGGAGTTATCGAGGGCAATGCAGGCTGAAGAGCCCTTCGAGGTAAACGAAGTGGTGCTTGAGGAGGAAAAGATTGCGCCCCTAACCTCAGAAACGTTGAATGCCCGCCAGAAGCTGGCAGAAGAAGGCAGACTCGATGATGCAGCATTCGCCCGCGCTCGTCAGTTCCGCGATGCCGACCGCATTGTTATCGCTGCACCGTTCTGGGCTTCGAGCTACCCCGCTTCGCTTTAAGGCGTACATCGAGGACATCGATGTGGTGGGCTGTATCGCTACGGCGAGCGCGGCCCTGTTGGCTCATGCAACGCCGACAAGCTGGTATACGTAACTACCCGGGCGGCATGCTCCCCGACGAGGCCGACTGCGGCTACCAAAAACATCGTGGTTGCTCGCCCGCGCATACGGCATCGGCAAATGCGAATGCGTAAGCGCAGCAGGCTTAGACGTAATCGGAGCCAACGTAGGGCCCTGCTTTCCGGAAGCGCTGGAAAAGGCTTCCGAAAATAAACCACGTAAACGCTTTGGGTTAAACCATTATTGAATCGAGGGCAGCGAAACAGCTGCCTTTTTTTATGCCAAAACCTACACCGATAACACTCTAGTATCATCACTTTTTACCTGGGGTTATGCATAGTTATGCCACTTTGATAGCTTAATATACCCGTGTGTTATTCGTCACAATGATCCAATCCTGCAGTGTTATTGGGTACTATGAGTCAAACAGGCAGACAAACACCCAATAGCAACAAGGAGAAACGAATGGCCAATGCCACCGACCTTCGCATCATAAAAACCCTTGAGGCCATCCACGGATCTTTTGAAGAGCTTGCCGGCAAACAAGCGCTCGAATCCATTACCGTTGCTGAACTATGTCGCCAAGCGCGCATCGGCAAAAAAAAGACGTTCTACCGTCACTACCCCGCACTTGAAAAACCCTTGCCCAGGAATAACCTCGATATTTTCCTGGGTCGTTTCTCGAGAAAACCGAAGGTCTGAATCTGCCTGAAAACAACGAGCAATTCGTCGCTGAATTGATCCTCCATCTCTGTGAAGAAGAAAACCAAAATCCCGTGTACGAATGTTTGGTTTGCGGTACCAGCTCAGAAAGCATCAGCAGTACGCTCATCGCCCGACTAACCGGAGCTTCAGCGCATCAACACTCGAAAGTTTGGGGCGCCTTTCCGCTGCTGAAATCTCCCTTGTTCTTATGTTTAGCTGCAATACTGCACTAACCTCTATCGACAGTGGGTTAAGGAAGGAAAGCATCTTTCGGCCAAGCTGTTTAGCCGAACTATCCAAAAGCCCTCGTTTCTGAGAAGCTTCCCTACATTTAGAAAGCGCCGCCCGAAACTGAACCGCCTCCCAATTCTGGACATGAGAAATGGGAGGCGGTTCAAACTGAACGGCGCTTACAGCCAAGGCCTTTGAGAACCCAAGGCACTCGGAGCTAGAACAAAGAGATCTGCTGCGGTGCCGACTCGTATTCGAAGTGAACCTCTCCCTCAAAAAAAGATCTATCGCATGAGCAACCCATTTTTAAGGGAAACCACATACCCAAAATTACCCTGTCTCATGATCAGCTTATCCCCCGACCATCCCAAGGCACTTTCCCGGCGCATTCGGTTTCATGGCCATGTGGCAACTGCAATTCGCTAACATCAGGTGACGGGCCGCCAAAATAATAGTGCGAAAGATCCTGGCGCCTTCCTTCAACGAAAATCCCGCACGGGCCACCCTCATCAATCTGAGCCAAGGCGCGTTGCCCTAGCTTTAAAGGGCCTCACAAGCCTCCTCGGTTTATAAGGCTCTTCTGCGCAACCGCGCTTTCACCGATGTACGCATAGTTTCCAGCATCTGCTGCTGAGCACAATGCAGCCTCCAAACGCGAGCTTCATACGCATTAGAAGCGCCCAACAACGCAGGCGGCACGCCTCTTTGCCCAGCAAACGTTCTATGCCTCGCGTTTCCGATGAGATACCCGCTTTAATATGCTGTTTAGAGAAATAGGCCAGGTAAACGTAATGAGGCGTTTCATGTTGTAGGCACGCTGCTGCGGCGATATTGTTTCAGCGTAATAGAAAGATGGGTTGAATCCCGTTGCTTCCCCTGCAGGCAGGACACATGTCGTCCTGTTCCGAAGGCAACAGCTTCACTTGCAAAGGACACACGCCTTCTGGTGCGTCAGCAAATTAAACCTACCAACGCAATACCGTTCGGGCAGTCGCTTCAAAGTAAACGCCCTGCCTCCTCACGCTAAAACGATGCTGCGTCGCTTGCTCATATCGTTAATGAGAAGATACGGCCCCTTTTCATCAAAGCCGTGCCCCTGCCAATACCGTAATATCCTCGCCGAGAAAACGCATATGGACCCCTCGATTCTTGCAATACGGCCCTTTTGCATTGCGCAAAGGGCATTTTTATCGAAGCCCATGATACCTGCAAGAAGTCGGAATACTGTCAGAAATTAACTATAGTAAACTTTCGACCGAGAAGCGGAGAATTCGGCATGAGCTACTCCTGCTCTACGAAGACAACACCGTAAGCACCTGGGCCAATATGGGAGCCGATCACGAACCCGATTTGATGCCTGTCAGACAAATTCATACCAGCATCTGCCATCTCATCCTCCATCTTTGCGCATGTTTTTTTTTGTGCCAAAGGAGTAAATCGGAATAGCAGGGAAAGAAGCATCGACCGAATATTTAGCAACTTTCTTCAATAGCGTATCAAGGGCTCGTTTTCGACCAAGCACAGCTGTACTAAGACCTACCTCTCCCTCTTCGCTGATTACCACAACGGGCTTCAGCTTCGCAGCCTCGCCCAAACGGGCGGCAGCTTTGGGCAAGCGCCCACCGCGCTGCAGGTACTCCAACGTCGAGCACGGCAACCAACTTCACTCGACCTTTGAATCGTTCGATTTCGGCAACGATCTGCTTTGCCGACAAGCCTTCGTCGCGCAGCACAGGCATATTCCGCAATCATGGCGATGGCATACGATGCAGACAGGGAGTCGACGACATAAACGCTCTCTTCCCCACCATGGCCTGCGCAAGTTTGGCGCTTTGATACGTACCGCTCAACGCGGAAGAAAGGGTAATAGCGATAACCTCATCACCTGAATCGCGCGCTTCTCTGAATGCCTCGGCAAACACATGGGGTGACACTTGGGAGGTCTTAGGAAACGCGCCCGTTTCTTCGAGCAACGTATAAAAAATCATCGCGCTTCAAATCGATCCCATCGCGATACTCGACCCCATCCACATTGGCGAGAAGCGGCAAAACCTGAATGTTGCGCTCACGGGCGACCTCCGGTAACAGGTCAGATCCCGAGTCAACGATGATGCGAATCAATTCGATCTCCTCAATGCCACGAGAAACCCCCGCGCGGCTCTATGCGCACCACTGTGTTGTACGCAGTGCGCTAAGTTCTCTTCATAAATGCATGTTTTGTCCAATAACTGCAAGAAGTAACTGTAGCGCACTTTGTAAATTACTTAGTTTATCTAACTATTTCCCCACATATCTTTTTTACCCAATAGCTGCTCGCCTCAGCATTTGGCTTTCACCTTGGACCTCGATCTGGCGAGCACCTGCTCTACCAATGCTCGAAACGCCCCATCTTCCATAGTTACGCAGATGCAGCCTTGCGGGCAATTCCCGCCCCGGCCCCTTCCACCAACTTCCCTGGCTGCACAGATACCGCAAGCTAGCAATCATGCCCGGTCAACACTTCCCGCCAAAAACCTACAAAAATGATCGGAATTAACGGTTCGTGTATTGGAGTACGCATCGCTTCACGCTACGATAGAAAAACAAAAACGCGCTCATCAACCTAAAGCGCATCATCAACCGAAAGAGGACCGCATGTTCAACGAAAACCTCGACTCAATCGTTGCCGGTATCGCCAAAACTACAGCGCCACCGAGATCTTCTTCACCGACCCCGACAAGCACTTTCCCAACAAGAGAGCCATCATCAACATCATCAAGGATCTGCGCCGCGTCATGTTCCTCGCTACTTCGGCGACGAAACGCCCACCGGCACCAACCCCGAATACTTCATCGGCGAAACGCTCATCCGCATCGAGGATTCGCTGCGCCGTCAGCTGAAAGAAGCGCTGCTGTTCAAGGGAGCCGAAGACATCAGCGAAGAGGAAGTTGAGGCTCGCGTAGACGAGATCTGTAAGAATTTCTTCGAGAAGCTACCCGAAATCCAGCGCGTGCTGCTGACCGACGTGCAGGCCGCGTTCGACGGCGATCCGGCCGCGCAAAGCAAGGAAGAGATCATCTTCAGCTACCCGGGCTTTTTGCCATCTTCGTGTACCGCATCGCGCACGAACTGTACACGCAGAATGTGCCGCTTATCCCCCGCATCATGACCGAATACGCCCATAGCGGCACTGGTGTCGACATCAATGCAGGCGCAACCATCGGCGAATACTTTATCGCCCATGCAACGGGTGTCGTTATCGGCGAAACCACCGTTATCGGCAACCATGTGAAGATCTACCAAGGCGTAACGCTTGGCGCTTTCCACTCGCGCGGGGCAAAACTTGCCGGCGTGAAGCGCCACCCCACCATCGAAGATAATGTAACTATTTACTCAAATGCCAGCGTCCTGGGCGGAGAGACCATCGTCTGCGAAGACACCGTTATAGCAGGCGGCGCTTTTGTTACCGAGTCCATTCCGGCACATTCGCGCGTAAGCCTGGCAAGCCTGAAGGTTAACGTTCGCCAGCCCAAGAAAAAGCCCGAAGAAACCGAATAGCGGGAATATAGGGGCAGGTCCCATTTTTCCCACTTAGGTATGGCACGCACAAAGGAAGAGCCTCGCTTGCGCGATATGCCGCAAGCGAGGCTCTTCTCGTTAGGGCAGAAATATGGGACCTGTCCTTATTCCCGCTAAAACTTTGGGGTATTTGGTTCGCGGTGACGCGGCTTCACTATCTCGTTGCGAACACGACGAAGGGCAATCTCCTCACCATCTTCCGCAAGCCAGTAAGCATGCGCTCTAGAAGCGCCTTTTGTGTCGGGGATGCATCAGCAGCTCGCCCTTTGGCGCTCTGCTCAAGCCTCAAGTATTCCAATGAGCTTGCATCGGTATAAGCGCTGCCTTGGTACACCTTGCTAGCTGCCATACGGTCGCAGAACATCTCCACCACATAGCGCGTGGGCATGGGTTTGCCTTCAAGCGTTGCGTCGCGATTGCCCTTCATGTCGATCCAATACTCATAATGATGGCGATTGCGCCCTTATGGTGCAGCCAAGCCGTGGAGTAGCCCAAATCGGAACGTTCAGCCGTATTAGGACTCCTATCGCCCTGATAGTAATTAACGCCTACCCTGAACTCCGTCAGAGAGTACTTAGACAAATCGTGCATAATGCCCTGGCGATACAAACCGACCTTGAAGCAATGCTGGCAAACCAAAACCTTATGATGTGAGATGGTGCAGAAATGCTGCCATGCATTTTTAAAGCGCCCCATGCTGACCTCGAATCCATCCATAGTGCTTGCAAGCATTCATGATTCCATCATCATCGCAGTTCGTAGTAACGAAATTTGCTCGCTCTTTCAAAACCTGCCGAGCGTTTCCCATGGCAATCGAGGTCCACTCGGGAATAAACATGGAAACGTCGTTGAAGCCGTCACCGAACACCACGACATCTTCGTAAGGCGCATCAAGCAAATTCATCATTCGCTTAATGCCCCGTTGTTTATCCATCGGCTCAATAAAGATGGTGTCGGAGTCGTAACGCACATGGGGAACCTCGTCGAGAGCTCCCGTGGCAAAAACACCATATCCTCGTCCTTGATCGAACAAGGTATATACGCTTTATAAATGCAGTTCAAATCATCGATGCGCAGATTGGGGTCGTACTCAGTGGAACATAGTAATCCCCTGCTATCTCGGCAAAGTCTTCCCCGTGGAGAATAGCGAACCAACTCATTGGTAGTGCTAACCGCCCAAGGGATGCCCTGATCCTCTAGGATATGCAGGCATTTCTTCACTGGAGCAAGCGGAAGTCCCTCCATCCACTTCAGCTCTCCATTCAATGTAACCGAATAACCTCCATCGGCAACAATGTTGGTAATACCGGCTGAATCGATGTAATCGACCGCATTTACCTGCAATCGTCCAGTGGCCAAAGCAATGAAATGCCCCTGCGCTCGCAATTCGTCAAGAGCTTCAAGTGCGCTTTGGGGATTGAACGGGTGCGCGGCACTGCCAGCGTGCCATCGTAATCAAAGAAGAAATACTTCTTGTTCCCCATCGCAATTCCTTTCCACCGAACAAAGAACCAAGGGCAATCCTACCCCACACGAACAAATAGCGACAGACCATTTTTAGGAATACCCCACAATAAAATGCCCGTTGGTTCGCCAATGAACCAACGGGCATATAGCTGTATTTACTGAAGCAAAGAAAGGAACATGCTCACCCTACGCCAAAAGCCTTTGGCATCCCACGATCGAAGCAAAGTGGGAAAACGGTACCTGTCCCTATATTCCCACTTACAAGGTGCGCAGGGCTACTTCCTTCAACTGTTTTGCGGTAACCGCATTCGGAGCACCCGTCTGGGGTCGGAAGCGGAGCTCGTTTCGGGAAGGCGATGACGTCGCGAATGGACTGCTTGCCAGCCAAGAGCATAACCAGACGATCAAGGCCGATAGCAATGCCGCCATGAGGGGGCGCACCGAGCTCAAGAGCGTGGATAAGGTGACCGAACTTCACTTCCATATCCTCTTCGTCTACGCCGCAACGAGCAAGAACGCGCTTCTGCAGCTCGGCGTTGTGAATACGGATAGAACCGCCACCAGCCTCGAAGCCGTCCATAACGATATCGTAGCTGTAGCTGCCGCAAGCCAGAGGATCGGTTTCGATCTTATCCCAGTCAGCCTCGGGAATCATCGTGAAGGGTGATGCCTGCTGCATACTTGTTGGTTTCTCGTCGAACTTGAACATCGGGAAGTCAACAACCCAAAGCAGCTTATGACCGGGACGAGGGATGTCCAACGCATCAGCCATATGCAAACGCAGAGCAGAAAGAACAGCGTTTGTGATATCGAAGGTATCCGCAGCAAACAGAACCAGGTCGCCCGCTTCTACGTTCATAGCTTCCTTTGATCTTGGCATGAACTTCATCACCCAAGAACTTGATGATGGGGCTCTTTTCCTTGCCGTCGGTGGGTAAGCAATCCAAGCCATACCCTTAGCGCCGTTTTCGGAAGCGATGTTGCCCAGCTTCTCGATCTCGCCACGGCCCAGTCGCCAGCGCCCTTGCAGTTGATAGCCTTAACGATGTTGCCGGCTTCTACCGCCTTGGAGAATACGCCAAAAAAACCGCAACCGCGAACGATATCGGTAAGCTCAACGAGCTCCATGCCGAAGCGAATGTCGGGACGGTCGCAGCCGAAACGATCCATTGCCTCTTTCCGGGGCATGCGCTGCAGCGGGAACTCATGCTCTACACCAGCCCTTCCAGAACTTCCTGGAAAAACGCCTTCCATCATGTCGATTACATCGTTTTCCTTAACGAAAGACATCTCTCAATATCGACCTGAGTGAATTCAGGCTGACGGTCAGCAGCACGAAGGTCCTCATCGCGGAAGCAACGTGTGCAATAGCGCTCAATGCCGCCTACCATCAGCATCTGCTTGAACTGCTGAGGGCTCTGGGGCAATGCATAGAACTTACCAGGGTTGGGACGGGAAGGAACGATGTAGTCACGTGCGCCTTCAGGGTGGAGTTTGCCAAGATAGGAGTATCAACCTCAAGGAAGCCACGCTTGTTAAGAGCCGAGCGCATCGCCTGAGCAACAACATGACGAAGCTTCAGGTTTGCATACATCTCGGGACGACGGAGGTCGAGATAGCGCCACTTCATACGGGTGGTTTCGTCGGTTTCGATGCCGTCTTCAATAGAGAACGGAGGAGTAACGGAGGTGTTCAGCACCTTGACGGAGCTTGCCAAAAACCTCGATTTCGCCAGTTGCCATATTCGGGTTGACAGCCTCGTCCAAACGGGCGCGTACCTTACCGGTAACTTCCAGGGCATATTCGCGGCCCAGATGCTCAGCTACGTGGAAGTCCTCTTCGCTTACGCAATCAGGGTCAACGACAACCTGGGTGTAACCTCGCGATCGCGCAGGTCAACGAAGATAAGACCGCCATGGTCGCTGTTGTGCCATACCCAACCGGTCAGGGTAACCTCTGCTGTCAACGTCGCTGCGGCTGCAGCTGCCCACACGTGGGGAGTGCATGCAGTATTCGTTCAGATAATCGGTCATGGTAGTGCTCGCTCCTCTTTCCTATCGCTACCAGCTGCTTTGCAAAGCAGCTACTGTTTACTACGTATCTCTTCACCAGGGAAGCGCACATGCGCAACTCGGTGCGGTAATTAAATTCAGGCGAAATGTCTATTCCCTACGACAAGGCCTCTGCAACGGCATCGAACTTTACTGCCTGCTCTTCGTGGGTTTTCCATATCGCGAATCTTGGCAACGCCTTCGGCAACCTCATCGGGACCGAGCACGATAACCTTGCGAGCGGAAAGCTTGTCGTAGCCAATTTGAACTGGCTCTTCAGGCTGCGCTTCTGGTGATCCACTTCGATATAAAGCCCCTGAGCACGAAGCTCCTGCGCCAAGTTGAAAGCGGTTGCACGGGTAGAGTCATCGACACAAGCAATAAATGCAGCAGGCGCACTTCGCTCGACGCTTTAGCACCGAGCGCCTCCAACGCCAGCACGCAACGCTCGTAGCCCAGCGCAAAGCCCAAGCCCGGAGTATCGCGACCGCCAACCTCTTTAGCGAGCTTGTCGTAGCGACCACCGCCACCGATGGCGTTCTGGCTGCCCATGCCCGTATCAACCTGGAACTCAAACACCGTGCGCGTGTAATAATCCAAGCCACGAACCAGACGGGAATCCTCGACATACGCAATACCCGCAGCATCCAAATAGTCCTTTACTGCCTCGTAATGGGCACGGCAATCGTCACACAGGTGATCGGTGATCTTGGGAGCTCCCTCCATCCTCATGGCAATGCTCGTTTTTGCAATCGAATGCACGAAGCGGGTTCAGGTCGGCACGATGGTTGCACTTCGCACAGCTCTTCCGAATGCTGGTGGATGTGCTCACGTACCATTTCACGGTAAGCCGGACGGCACTTCTCGCAGCCCATAGAGTTCAAGAGCAGGCGAGTTTCCGAAGCGGGAATACCGATATCTTCGTAGAAACGCATCAGCATGATGATTGCTTCGGCATCCACCGTTGGCTCATCGGCACCCAGGCACTCAACGCCCACCTGGCGGAACTGACGCAAGCGACCCCTTCTGAGGGCGCTCGGCACGGAACATCGGCCCAGCATACATGAGCTTTTGCGGGAGCACCGCCCTGCGGAACCATGTCATGCTGTACCACGGCACGAACGGTACCCGCCGTTCCCCTCTGGGCGAAGGGAAAGACGACTTTTTGCCTTCAGCGATTCGCCAGCAAGAAGCTTTTCCATGTTGCCACCGGAAACAACAGTGAACATTTCTTTAGAAACAACATCGGTAGACTGACCAATACCGCGCACGAACAGATCCGTCTGCTCAAACAGCGGGGTTTCAATGGGCTGATAGCCGCAACGACCGAAAATCTCGAATGCGGTTTGACGGAAATGATCCCAAAACCGCACATCATCAGGAAGAAGATCGAAGGTTCCCTCAGGTGCTTTCACTGCCATATGCTCTGTGCTGCTCTCTTTCAAAACTCAACTTAGGCACTCCTGTGCCTGTAACCGCACTATTATAGCGCTGCTTTAGCACACAAAAGGAACACGGGTGGGAAAATGGGGACGAGAACCAGATTCCAATGAAAAGCGGGAATCTGGAACCTGCCCCCATTTTCCCACAGACAAAAAACGGCCTCGTGCCATGGAAGACAGAAGCCGCAAAAACACGTCTAGGCTTACAGGTGCTGAACGATCAGATCGCCCATAGCAACGGTGCCAACAACCTTATCGGCGGGGGTGGAGGCGTCCTTCAGGTCGCCCGTGCGCTAACCCTCGTCAAGCACTTCGGTGATAGCGCGCTGGATGTCATCTGCTGCTTGGCCCATATCAAAGCTGTAACGCAGCATCATGCCAACCGACATGATCTGAGCCAAGGGATTCGCGATGCCCTGGCCCGCGATATCGGCGCACTGCCATGGCTCGGCTCATACAGAGCAACGCCATCGCCCAAAGAAGCGCTTGCAAGCATGCCCAGCGAACCAGTGATCTGAGCAGCCTCGTCGGACAAAATATCACCAAACATGTTTTCGGTAACCACTACATCGAAATCAGCGGGACGGCTGATAAGCTGCATTGCCGTGTTGTCCACCAGCAAATCTTCGAGCTGAACATCGGAATACTCTTCCGCACCAATACGATGAACGACTTCGCGCCACATACGGCTGGTCTCCAAAACGTTTGCCTTGTCGACGCTGGTAACTTTCACACGCTTACGGGCAGCTTCAAATGCCTGACGGGCAATACGCTCAATTCATATTCGCGATACTCAAGCGTATCGTATGCGCGCTGACGGAGCTTGCCGTCGGTGCCAGCACCTTCTTCATCATAGAAAACGCTCGCGCTTGCCAAAGTACAGGCCACCAGTAAGCTCACGAACGATCATCATATCTACGCCATCGATAACCTCAGGCTTCAGCGTAGAGGCCTCGGCCAATGCGTTGAAAATCTGAACGGGGCGCAGATTGGTGTACAGACCCAGCGCCTTGCGAATACCGAGCAAACCCTGCTCAGGACGAGGCTTCGAAGGATCGGTGGTGTCCCACTTCGGACCGCCTACTGCAGCAAGCAGTACCGCATCCGATGCATTGGCAGCATCAAGCGTTGCCTGAGGAAGTGCTTCGCCCGTAGCATCAATAGCGCAACCGCCGATCAATGCATCTTCGCAAGCGAAATCGACGTCATACTTTTCACCCAATGCCTTCAGCACTTTAACGCCTTCGGCCATGATCTCGGGGCCGATGCCGTCGCCGGGCAACGATGCAGATCTTGTACGTCTTGGTCATAGTGAAATCCTCTTTCAGCGAAAAACAGTTCGCAGACGATATTACCGCAAAGAAAGAAACGCCCCGAAAGGCGTTTCAAGAAATTACGTTCGAAACGAACGCTTAGGCAAGCCCCAGCACGTGGCGCGTGCGGTTCAGCAAGCCGCCCTGCTCGATAATGTCAGCAATGAAGGGCGGGAAAGGCTGAGCCGTAAAGCTTTCACCTGTGGTTTCGTCGGTGATGGTACCGGTTTCGGTATCAACACTCACCACATCGCCATTCTTAATAGCATCTACCGCTTCGGGGCATTCAAGAATAGCAAGCCCTGTATTGATAGAGTTGCGATAGAAGATGCGAGCAAAGCTCTTGGCAATAACAGCATCAACACCCGCAGCCTTGATGGCAATAGGCGCATGCTCGCGCGAAGAGCCGCAACCGAAGTTTTTCTTCGGCAACAATGATGTCACCGGACTTTACGTTGTTGACGAACTCGACATTCAAATCCTCAAGCAGTGCTTGGCAAGTTCGGAAGGCTCAGAAGTAGTGAGGTAGCGAGCCGGGATGATAACGTCGGTATCAATATCGCGACCGTAGCGATGAACTGTTCCCTTGAATTGCATTGCGCTTCTCCTAATTAATCAAGATCTTCAGGAAGACCGATATGACCCAACACGGCGCTAGCAGCAGCAACTGCCGGCGAAGAGGTACACCTCGCTGGTGGGATCGCCCATGCGGCCTACGAAGTTGCGGTTGGTGGTCGCGATAGAACGCTCGCCAGCGGCAAGAATACCCATGTAGCCCCCAAGCAAGGACCGCATGTGGGGGTGGAAACTGCGCAGTTGGCATCCAGGAAGATATCCATCAGGCCTTCCTTGATGCACTGACGGTATACCTGCTGCGTTGCAGGGATGATGATGCAACGAACATCACGATGAACTTTATGACCCTTGAGCACAGCGGCGGCCTGACGCATATCCTCGATACGACCATTGGTGCAAGAGCCGATAACGGACTGCTGGATAACGATATCGCGAGCCTCAGACGCGGGACGCGTGTTAGAGGGCAGGTGCGGGAAAGCAACCGTGGGAACGATATCCTGCGCGTCGATGTTGTACACCTTTGAGTATACCGCATCGGGGTCAGAGTGGTACTCGGTATAAGGGGCGCCTGCAGTGGCCATCCATGTACTTGCGAGTAACATCGTCAACAGGGATAAGGCCAGCTTTGCCGCCTGCCTCGATTGCCATGTTGGAAATGGAAAGGCGCTCGTCCATGGTAAGGCCCTCAATAGCACTTCCACGGAATTCCATTGCCTGGTACAGCGCGCCATCTACGCCGATCATGCCAATAATATGAAGGATGATGTCCTTGCCGGATAACACCAGGGCGAAGCTCGCCTTCAACGTTGAACAGCAAGCTTTCGGGAACCTTGAACCATGCCTTGCCAGTAGCGTAGCCCCACAGCAGCATCGGTAGAGCCAACGCCAGTGGAAAATGCGCCCAACGCACCATAGGTGCAGGTGTGGCTATCGGCACCAATGATAAGGTCGCCAGCACCTACAACAACCCTGCTCGGGTAGGAGTGCGTGCTCTACACCCATGCAACCCACTTCGTAGTAATGGGTAATACCCTGCTCACGGGCAAAATCGCGCGTCATCTTGGCTTGTTCGGCGCTCTTAATGTCCTTGTTTACATAGTGGTCGGGGAACCAAAGCGATCTTGGTAGGGTCGAAAACCTTTTCCACCGATCTTCTTGAATTCCTTAATGGCGATGGGTGCGGTAACGTCGTTGGAAAGAACAGGAGTCAAGGTTGCACCTCGATCAGTGGCCAGGGAAACCTCGAGCCCCTGCATGGGCTGCAGGATCTTCTCTGCCATGGTCATAGGACGTGGCATACGCTCTCCTTCATCATAGCACCTTCTGCTAAGTTTTCAGATTATAGCACCCTTATTTACAGATCGAGGCCCGCCAAAGCGAGCCTCGCGTGATCTTAACCAACCTTAATTTGACCCTAGCTCCTCTTTAGGTACGGATCGTTTCACATGACGACACACCATTCGATATATCGAAGCCCACCGCACAAGCAAACAGAATCAGAGCAATTATTCCGATGGTTGCGTCTCCCTGGCGTGAATATCAGAGCCAACATGACGAAAGGCACGAGCAGGACAAGGGAAAAGGAAATTCAGGCGCTTCAAATACCCTGGCCAATGGAGATGATGGTGTACAGATACAAGCCTGTTGCTGGGGCGCTCAGCAAAATGACAGCGCCAAAATAACAAGTTTCGCGGCAATAAGCTCAATATCAGCCGCAAATCGGCTTTTGCTTCTTGGAGCTGCTCCTCTGTCGTGGGGGCATTCGAAAGAATGAACTGAAATCGAACACTGTTCCCTTTAAAAGGATTCGACGAACCAGCAAACGGGTTGCCACCCCGCTGGCTGTCTTGGTAGGAACGTCCCCTGCCCGCTGGAACCAGAATTGCCCTTATGCACACCACCCATGTCGAATGGATCAGCCCACGAAAACGGGTTCGCATCGAACGGATTCCCTTGAAAGGGATTGCCCCTGTGCTGGTGTACGTGGTTTTGTTTCCGTTTTCATCCCAAGTGGTCCATACAAACGTTTCCGCAAACGGCCAGCCCTCAAATGGGTTGCCTTGGCCATTTCTGGGGACGACCCCAGAGGGGTTATAGGAAAACGGCGCCCCATAAGGAGTTCCCGAGGTGCTGTACTCAGGATCCCATGAATGGTTCAGAAGCACATCGCGCGCCTCGTTGATGAGTTTCGTTTTCTTCAGCCTTAGCTCGCGCCTGCTCATCCTGCCCAAACTTGTCGGGATGGTTCTCAATGATCAGCTTTCGATGCGCTTTCTTGATATCTTCTTCCGATGCGCCCTGCGTAAGACCAAGGGTGTTAAGTGCCTCTGATTTCTTCATAGCTAGAACATGATGCTATCAAGCGAACGCTTAGGTACGTAGTGCACCTGGTTTTCATCGCAATAGTACTTCACATCGTCATTTTCCATATCAACGATGCGTACTTCTTCGCAAAGGCTTACCCAAAGCAAGCACCAGCACTGGCTCAAGGTTTTCAGGCATATCCAGGATTTCTTTGAGCTCTTGCTTCTTGAAGGACATGATCATGCAACCGCCAAAACCCTCTTCTGTAGAACCAAGCATGATGGTTTGCGCAGATACCCATGTCAATCTGAGAGGCCTGAACAGAAGAGACCTTGGTGTCGACTGCCATTACGATGTAACCAGTTGGGCGCTCCTTTTCTTCAGGACCCTCCCAATCGGTAAGGTAGCCAGCCCGTACAGCGTGTCGCGGGCAGCCGCGCACATTTCCCGATCCGGAAGCAATGCGATAGCGCAAAGGCTGCAGGTTCTTGGCGCTGGCGGTGCCCAGCGTGTGTTGTCAACCCACTTCTTCATGTGACCTTCGGGCACACGGTAAATGCTGCGGAACCTACGGTAGCTACGGGTAGTATGCGAAAGATGCTCGATAAAACTGGGCATGGAATTCCTCTCAATTCAAAGATAACGGTTTACATTACGCTTCTTCAAGTTCAGACTCATCGGGCGAAGCTTGCTTGCTTTGCCCGACTGCGAATCTTCATCGTTGTTGCTTTTTTACGGCGCTGGGGCGAAGCGCATCACGTTGGGCCTTGTGCTCGGCGGCTTCACGCCCCAACTCCGCACGAACGCGCTGACGGTTGAAGTTGTTATCGGGAAGATTTTCCTTCTTTTCCTTTTTAGGCCGGAAGGTTTTCGTGGTCTGGATAAGAATTGCACCGATAAGGAAGGGCATCCAGAACACGATGCCGCGATAGACCAAACCAATTGCCATGCCGGCGGTTGCCGAAGCACCAAAAGCAGTGAAGGCAACAGTGACCGCCGCCTCAACAACACCACCACCCTGCGGCGTAAACGAAACCATGGCAAACAAGGTTGCGAAACCACATAGCCGCACACCAGCGACTCAGGAACAGCAACACCAAACGCATAGCCAACCAAAAACGCAGAAAGCTCGCAACAGCTCGCAATAAGAGAGCAACCCCATGCCTTCAATGGTTTTGGGATTCTGCACGATGAGCTTCGCGCACTGGAAAACGACTTCACCGTTTTTTCCACCCAAGGAGCCATCGGGTCTTTGAAAACGAACCAAGACCTTGTTGATGAAACGAGCAATGGGAATAAGGATCCAACAACCAGGTCGGGATTCTTATGACCCAAAACCATGACGAGATCATGGCTCCCCACCAAAACGATTACCACCAAACCGAGCAATGGCCAGATGGGAACCCTACGGTTAACGCAAGGATGGAAAACCCGATAATCATAATGGTGGGGCAAAAGCGGAATCTACCGTAATCTGCATAAGCAATGCTGCAGAAGTTGCCTTACCTGGTTCGATGCCGCGCCTTCGAGCATCGTCAACCACCAGGTGGTACCAGCAAGGTTCAGGGAAGGAAACCACCGAGTTAAGGAAAAACGTGCCAAATACCAGAGGCAACGTATGCTTTGGATGCATGGTTTCATTCACTGCTGGAAAGAAAAGCTGTACGCAAAACTCTGAGAAAATTTAAAGCTGCGTAAGAATAGCAATGACCAGGGGAATCATAGCACCCTGCGCCATAGTGGCCGCCAGTTCATTGATCTGACGCCACGGAGGAAGACAAAGGCCAGCACGACGATGATGACCCGCCGCCCATAAGATTTCGGAATATTGAACTTCACTGCTGGGAGGACCTTTTTTCTGTGTTTCAGTAGGAAGATTGTTTTTGAGTATATCAGAGCACCTGCCGCAGACCTACGCATCCCATAAAACAGGCACGTAGATGGGGTTGGGCAGGCAATACGCGCCGAGACGGCCTCCACTGCCCGAAACGAAAACGAGCGCAACAAGGCTCAGCAAAAACGCTGATGGCGCTGAAAACTTGATAACCCGCATGAAGCCCAGCTTGCTGTTGCTGTCGCAAGCTTCGCCATACCCCACCCTCTTTGCAAAATGTATCGATTGCTTTTCGAACAGTATATATGTATGGCCAGCATTGATTGCCGCAAGCGATGCTGGAACAGGCCTGCAGGCAGGGGAGGGTGACACGGTTCGGGCTGGGAACCTAGCTGCAAGAATAAACTAAACGAAAGAGATCCTCCAGTCGTCTGCCCAAACCATGTGCTATCTTGCTTAGCGTTGCCACCGAAGGGTTCCCATTGCTGTTTTCGAGCCGACAAAGATTTGCGGGCTTCATCCCCACAAGCCTCCGCAAGTTCCACCTGAGTCATGCCTTCGGACATGCGTGCTTCTACTATTTTCCTCATAACCTGGCGCTCGTCGGCCTGAGCATCCCACTCCCGTTTGAAGTCGCAATCTTCCATACGGCTATTAAGATGATCCCTGAAATCACTCATTCCTTCTCCTCCAATCCAGTCTCATGCGCTTTGAATCCTTTCGATTTCCTTCTGCTGGGGTCTTTTGCGTTTTCTTGATGAATCCGTTCGTCAGAACAATCGTCTTCCAACAACAAAGAAATACAAAATGCGCGTTATGTTGTTGCCTTGTACGGTTCTTGAGTTCGAAATGCCATCGTCCAGATGCTTTGCCAATGGCATTCCAAGCATTGGGCCATATTCTTCAAAAGCTCAAAGCCGGCCAAATACCTTCGCTTGCATTTTGCAGTCAATGCATCGATAAATTCTTGAACTGGCTTCCTGCCCTCTTCGTCCGCATAATACTGGATTTCCGCATTGGTTATTTCTTACCCAATTAAATTATCAAACATGATAATTTAATTCAAGCTTCTAAACTTTTATTGCTGGTCATCAATATCAGGCTGCATTTATTACGTATTACAACATAAAGTTTCGCAGAGACAAAACTCTCCTTTACCAGTCGCTGCATATCGGTTGCCTACTAACGTTCACCTGATGGAGTAATACGGGCGCATGCCGACGCCTAATTCAGAAAGAATGCAAAGGGACAAAGCATGATTTTTCTACTTCACCGCTACGGGCAACTGCTGCTACGTTGCTGAACAGCTTGATAGCGATGCGTGCAGCATCCCGCGGGAAATGCAACGCGAAGGCGAACTGGCCTACCAGGACGAGGCCATTGGCATCGT
>VOFG01001990.1_pt1 | contig 19818 bp, 37 predicted proteins | sample 5384171 | NCBI WGS metagenome assembly VOFG01 (sample SAMN12384726, study PRJNA508395) | human gut metagenome | isolation source: healthy gut F | host: Homo sapiens
TAGTAGTAAATACTACCTATTCGTTACAGCCCCTTTAGTGCGCCTATATTACTTCTATTTAAATGTTTTATTAGTTCTTTTTCTTTATAAGATCCTTCTCTTTTTTCCTTCTCTTTGATTGTTTCATCAACATGCAAGAGGAAGGATTAGAGGATTTATTAAGAGAGTACATTAGTCTATTTTTCATTCTTGCAAAGTTCTGATATCCACATGCATTTGAAAGTATCTTATCTATTCTGGAGTTGATTCCTTCTACTGGTCCATTAGGATATTCTTTCGACCATCTACTAAATCAAATGATGCGCATATTCCATCGAACCAGTTTATAAGCGTTCCAGATAGTGATATGAAGCCAGTAATTCCCCGATGATGCATATTCTTGAATTATTTTTTTGAAAGCCATTCTCTGCAGTTGTCAGATGTTGCATAATGATTAAAGGCTATATACTGTTCCTTTAGATTATATGTTTCTGTTAGTTCATCATCTATGCCCAGGATTATTTCACAGTTGATGATAGTCTATATCTTTTAAGCTTTTTGTATCTTGCATTGTTGAACGGAATATCATTGTAGTTTTTCAATATAAGGAAGTGAAACTTTTTGAGAAGATAATATTCAGTACTATCTTTTTTTGGTGTCTTTTTGCCTACTTTAATTCTGATATCATCTAATACTTTATTGATATTTTTATGACATGAAATGGTCGCATAACAATAATGCCCCAGGGGAAGTATTGATTTCTCACAAATCTGTACGTCTCATACATATCAATAGAGATATATTTGACTTTAGCGAGTTCTTTTTATCGATTATCTGAGTATAACTTGACCATGCCTTCTTGGTTCTTCCATCAATGATATCTACAATTTCCATGGTCTTAAAATTAAGAATAACACACATATATTTGTTTTGTCCTTATGTCTTCAGTGCTTCTCATCAACATAAAAATCTCGGTAAAGGCTGTCTACGCATCTGACCATACTTATCGAATATTTCAACGATTTTAGTGGGACTTGTTAAAGAATCCAGCAACCAGTGAAAAAGTAGTTGTAGGTTCTTTAAGTTTATTCATGATTTCCAACTCTGAAGTTTGAGATAATCTACTATGACTTTTCTCTGTAAAAAGGGTTTTCCTCTGTCACTACCTTATTACATTGAGGACATACTAATCTTCTCTTTTTAAGAGAAGTGTTCTTGCCTCTTATCATGTTATGTATGACTTTACATTTTCTATAGTCCTTATGTATTCATTCTACTGCCGCATTCTGGACAGGAGATAATGGTTCTCTTAAGTGTGATATAATAAATCACTTCTTTTTATTAATTTCAATCGTATGAGACTGTACAAGGGATTCATAATCCCCTAAAATAATCTTAGATCATTATCCAATTTGTGATCTCCTTTCGCTTTGATTTAATATGAGCAAATAAATGATACAGCGAAAGGTTTTTAATTACACAAAAATACCTAGAAAAAGTGGGAGCCGCAGTGTGACCCCCACAGATTTAAAGGTGCTGTTTCCAAGACCCCCAAATATTTAGAGCGAAGGTCTGCCCCCACAAAATTAAAGACCCTCGACTAATGAAGGTCCTTATAATGTTTCTATGAAGTTCAATAGGATCAGTCTTATGACTATGATGCCACTGCAAAGGCTATTTGTGAAGCAGTTATCAAGTCTACAAATCCTGAATTATCATTTGAAGATTTCAAGGTTGAATACAATGCAGATCCAACAAGTGTTTTAGATGTATGGTATGAATTAAGCAATAGTGCAGCTTTAAATCTTAATAAGTTTAAAGCAGGTACTTGGGAAATTAGACTTTCTTGGAATGCGACAAAAGAATATAAAGCCGGAAATATTGTTGTAACAGTAAATGTAGAAGACAATCGTTTAGAATCTGCAGTTACACTTAAAGAAGGTACATCTATTACTTAATAATATGGATGCACAGGAAATGAAGAAGGCTTTATTTGAATCAATTGATTTCAGTAAGTCTACTCTTGTATTCGATTATCCACAGATGCCAGCAGGTGAACAGAAAGTAAGAATCACTTATAAAGGTAATAGTGATTATCGTCAAGCACAAAGCGGAGAGACAACTATTACTGTTAAGAAGGCAAAGGTAAAGGTTAAGGTTCATTCTACTAATATTTTTGCGGATGAAGAATTATCAAAGGATTTCATTACGACAAATCCAGCGGATAAGTTCGATGTATATACTGTTTATGCAGGTGCTACAAGTAATGTGAGTGTAGGTCTTTATTTAGATCTTCCTGCTCGTTTCACTAATAATGCAGCTGTTATAAATTTATGAGTGAAAATCCCACACGCTTGCGTGTGGGATGAAAGCCACATTTCACTTGATATATACTTAGAAAAATGATATATAATCTATGTATATTAAAGTATAGAAAGTAAACAGATCATTAGTAAAAGTAACTATGATATAAACACACATACAACAAAACAACCATCACTGTAATCAGAAAATCCTAATAAACTGCACATATAGCAAATAATAATAACCATGCAGAACAGTGCAACCATAATAATTCAGCATATCATTCAAGTTGTGAAGAAAAAGTAATGGCACGAACTAAAAGTGACAATATACAAAAAATATTTCTATTTCTACTGGATGGAAAACAGAATTTGAAAACCCTGCACGTATCTATTCTGTTGAGGAAGGTGAGAGTATCATATTTCTTGACTTGCTGCGTAGAGGAATTCAGGAAAAATATCAATTGGGTGAACAAGACAGTGAGGAACAATATCATAGTGCTTCGTATTGAAAATATCTGATACAGTATCACATCATCGGGTATTCTAAATTCATATTTCTGGTATTAAAAGGTAATGTAGAGGAAATATTGAAACAGATATTACAGAAAAATCTATTACCACATTAAGGCTCTTGTTGTGATGCGACCATATACATGTCTTTGTAGATGTACCACAAACTGCTGCTTCCTGTGATGTTGTAAGAACTTTTAAAGATATAAGTGCTATTGAACTATTCAAGGCATTTCCACAATTAATACAATCCTCTGCAGGATGCGGTATTTTATGGCCTAGAGGATATTTTGTATCTACAGTAATTAAGATAATATTAAGGAGCAGAAAAATGATAACTGATAAAGAACATAAAAGACATCTTAAACAATTTCATAAGCTTTTCTGACAGGCATATCCTGGCTGTAGAAACCGATATGCCTTGTTCTGATGTAGTTAAAGTAGTGGCCCTTTCTGATAAGATACGCAAAGCTGGGAATGAACTTGTTGGTCTTATGAGAAAGAATTATGACCAGCTTATGCGTACAAAGAGATACCGTAAATTACTATTTCTCTATGGTGATTCTAAAGATAGGGATAAACGCAAAACTTATGCTAAATAACTTAAATGAAATGCAGAAAGCTTATAATATTACATGGGAATACTGCAGAACGTCCATGATTCCAATAGGCAAGAAATATGGTGTAGACGCTGTATTCGCTCTGACTAAAGCCGAAGATATATGGCGTGGTATTGAAAAATGCTTATATGGCAATGGTAATGTTTTACATTTTTCTAAATACGGAGACCTACCTTGTATAAGGGCAAAGCAGATCAATCGTGGTATCCCTATATTCGTTAAGGATAATAAGCTGCAATACAAACTTGGCAGGACTGTATTTGGAATAAAATTAATGATAGATTTCAGACAGATGAAGCAGATGCGGTTTTATCATATCTTGCCGAATCTGAGATTTTAGATGACAGGGCTGTTAGTACTCTTATTAAAGATGGCGTATTGCATAGATACATACAGACCCTGCTATGCTACGCTTGTTCCCAAGATGATAAGAGGTAAATACAGAGTATATCTGCATCTTACTATCGAGGGTAAAGCTAAGCAAAAAGTATGATAAACATGGCAATCCAAGACATAAATATGGCAAAGGAATGATTGGTGCTGATATTGGTACACAGACTGTTGCTTATACATCTGATACTGAGGTGGGCTTGAAGAATCTTTCAGAGCGTGGCAACAGTATTCAGACTTCTGAAAGAAGAGAACGCCTGCTTTACCGTGCGATGGACAGGGCAAGACGAGCAACTGATCCACAAAACTATAATGAAGATGGTACTATTAAAAAAAGGCCGCAAGACTTGGAGATATTCTAATCATTATAAAAAGCTAAAAGCTAAACACTCTGAACTATGTCGCATTAATGCGATAAATAGACAGCTTGCTATAAACGAAGACGCTAACCATTTAAGAAGTCTTGGGGATGTATTTATCACAGAACCTAAAAATGCAGGCAAGCTTATGAGACGAACCAAAGAAACTACGGTCAATAGTAAAGGCAAGTTTAATAGGAAAAAGCGTTTTGGCAAATCCATAAAGAATAGATGTCCTTCTGGGTTTCAAACTGCTGTAGAACAGAAATTCAAGGTATCAGGTGGTATATATATTGAAGTATCTAATGATTACAGAGCAAGTCAATATGACCATACTGTTGATGACTATATTAAAAAGAAACTATCTGACCGAATGTATAAGCTGCAAGATGGTACAGAGGTACAAAGAGACTGGTATTCATCATTCCTATTATACTGTTACGATTACAGAACCAAAAATATAGATAAAAACAAATGTATTTCTGAATTTGATAAGTGTTACAGCAAAGAAAAAGCTCTAATCAAATGGATTAAGGTTAACGAGATCAAGGTATTAAATAGCGGAATTAAGATAGCATAAAACATATTCGGGAGATTGATTATACTTCCATACGTAAGTAGAAATTTACCGTTAATGTGGTCGCTGGACTGCTTGGTAATGAAAGTTTTGATTCAAATAGATTTACACTTGTAACTCCAAAGTCTGAAAATGATGTACGATTACAAGCTACATAAGACAAATGAAGCCATTATCGCAATGTGTACTACAATAAGTTCTCATCAATAGAACAGAGTATTAATTATGCTGAATGTCATGATAATGCGACTGTATTTGATAAATTCATTATTTCTAATGGACATGAAGATGAATATTGTCGTCAGAAGAGGTGCTTATTAACACTTGCAATGACTATTCTAGCTCGTGGTGTTCCTTTTTTATTCATGCCGGACAGAATTTTAGAACCAAGAATGGTAATCAGAATTCTTATAATGCAGGAGATGCAGTCAATAAATTAGACTGGGAACGTCATGACCGTTATATGAATGTTGTACAGGCTGTAAAGTTCTTTATAGATTTAAAAAAAAACAACAAGTGCTTTAGATATTATGACTATGAAGAGATGCATCAGCATGTATTTATCAACAATATCTACTATCGTATGGTAGAATATCATTTGGACTCAGGATGAAGGAGATTATAAAGAATTTAAGATTTATTTTAATCCTTCATATGATGTGATTACTATTGGTATTGAAGATGATTTTAAGATATTATATAGTATGTCAAATGAAAGAATAAAATGGACAGCTCAATGTATTTGGTGTATCCATGGTTGTATGTGCAAGATAGGAGTATGGAATGAAATTAATTGTTGGATTAGGAAATCCTGGTAAAGAATATGATATGACAAGACATAATACAGGATTTTATTGTTTAGATGTCTTAAGTGATGAAATGAATCAATCTATTGATAAAGAAAAGTTCAAAGGCTTATATACTAAATTCAAGTATAAGGGTGAGGATGTTATCTTACTTAAGCCTCAGACTTATATGAACAATTCTGGTGAATCTGTTGCGGCAGTGATGCAGTTCTTCAAGATTCCTGTTGAAGATCTATTAGTTATTTATGATGATATGGATATGCCTACTGGTAAGCTTCGCTTAAGAGAAAAAGGCAGCGCGGGTGGACATAATGGAATCAAGAGCATTATTGCTCATGTAGGTACTCTCAGAACTTCAAAGCGTATTCGTGTAAGGTATTTCTAAGAATAAGCTTTATAGTGTAGTGGACTGGGTACTTGGACACTACTCTAAAAGAAGAAGAAAAGCTTATATCAGAAGGTGCTAAACGTGCAGCAGAAGCTGTTTTATGTTATTTAGATGATAGTTTTAATAAAGCGATGAATAAATATAACTAGGTGATTGTTATGGAAAAAAATACTGAATCTTTTAAAAGATAATCAGGCCCTACGTACCTTAGATACAGACAATGGAACTATTGTCACAAACTCAACTAGCGATGAGGCTTATCTCATTGCTGGTTCTTTTGGCATAATCCAAGAAAAATCCTGATTATTAAAAACAACCAATATGAGGCATTTAACCTCTATAAAACATTAACTGAACTTGTGAATCGGTGGTCTATTTCCTGCAGATGAATCATTACGTGTTGAATCAGTGGCTTATTCTTATGAACTATTAGGTGAGAGAATTAATGCATTATATGCGATGACACAGGATAAACCGATGATCTGTGTCTGTCATATGCATTCAATGACACGTTATATTACTCCTGTAGACCTTTTAAGAAGAGTATTATAAGCTTGAAGAAGGGAGATACGATTGATCCTTTAGAACTCAAGAAGATGTTACAGTTTATTGGATATAAGAATACGCAAAGAGTTGATTCACCTTTCTATTACTCTAGACGAGGGAAGTACTTGATGTTTATACAATCCAATATGACCATCCTGTTCGTATTGAATTTTTGATGATGAAATAGAAGAAATCTCTTTCTATGATAAAGACTCACAAAGAAGAACAAATAAAATAGAGTCTATCGATATTCTTCCAGCTACAGATATGATGTATGAAGATGATGGCTTATCGCAGGTAGAAGCATCTATTCAGACATTAAAAGATAAGATGACTGTCAAGGATGATTTCAAGGACGAACTTGAACAGACCTATGCATTAGATATTGAATCACTTAAAGCACATGATTATAATCCACGTATTTATCAGTATTTAAGTTTATTCCCTGAAACGGCCACAATCATGGATTATGCACGGGATTATACAATTATTACTGCATCTCTTGCTTCTATTCTCGCTTCTTATAAGACATATATGGAAGAGAACTACCTCTATTATCATGAATTAGAAGAAATAGGACAGATGATCAGAGGACTTAAACTGATTAATAATCCTCAGACTATATTAAAACGTCAGAATGTAGACTTTGTTCGATTTAGAGAAAATGATCAACAGATCATGTTTATGACGCAGCCTGTCATGATTTCTATGGCTAATGAAAAATCTTTATTAGTCAGTTAAAGGATTTACTCACATACAATCGTGTCATGATTGGTGTAGATGAAAAGCGTCGATCGATGTATTAGTCAACTTATTTACCGATCATGCTATTCCATTTACTCACAAGTGCCACAAATAAGATCTATGATGGCGTTAATCTATTCTTAGGACATTTACCTTGTGGAATGAATTTTGTGGAAGAGAAGACTGTATTACTCACAAGCCAGGAACTTTTCAAGGTACAGGAAACAAAGAAGAAATATATTAAATACAGAGATGCGACTAAAATCTCTGACTACAATGAATTAAAGGTAGGAGACTATGTTGTTCATGATACAAATGGTATTGGACAATATATGGGTATTGAAACATTAGTCGTTGATGGTGTGCATAAGGATTATCTACATATTGCTTATAAAGGTAATGATATCCTCTATGTTCCAGTAGAACAGTTCCAGTTAATTAGAAAATATTCATCTAGAGATGGTAAACCACCTCGTATTCATGCTTTAGGCTCACCTAAATGGGCAAAAAAGAGAAAGCAAGAGTCAGACAGAAGGTAGATGGTCTTGCTGATGATCTGATTAACTTATATGCAGAAAGAATGAGACAGCCAGGTTTTGCGTTTGAACCCTGATGGGGATCTTTCAATTAGAGTTTGAAAGTGAGTTTGGTTATGAATTGACTCCAGACCAGGCACAGGCTGTAGAAGAAATCAAGAAAGATATGGAAACACCACGTCCGATGGATAGACTATTATGTGGGGATGTTGGGTTTGGTAAGACAGAAGTGGCTTTAAGAGCGTGCTTTAAGGCAATTGTATCGAAGAAACAATGTGCTTTCCTATGTCCTACAACTATTCTTTCTTCCCAGCATTATCGTACGATGCAGAAACGTTTGAGAAGTTCCCAGTGAATATTGCGTTACTCAATCGTTTTACGACGACTAAAGAAAAGAAACAGATTCTATCTGATTTAAAGGAAGGTAATATTGATTTATTAGTTGGTACACATCGTATTTTTATCCAAGGATGTAGAGTTCAAGGATTTAGGGTTACTATGTATTGATGAAGAACAGCGTTTTGGTGTGAGACAGAAAGAGAAAATCAAGAACCTCAGAAAAACAATTGATGTTCTTACACTTACTGCCACACCAATTCCGCGTACATTACAGATGTCCATCATGGGAATTAGAGGACTCTCACAAATAGAAACACCACCATTAAACAGATTACCTGTACAGACCTATGTATCAGAAAAAGCTGGGCTCTCATTAAACAGGTGATTGAAAGAGAATTATCACGTAATGGTCGTATTTTATCTTCATAATAGAACAGAGAATATCTATGAAATAGCCTCTACTTTACAGACTCTCTTGCCTCATGCACGTATTGGGGTAGGACATGGTCAGATGGATAAGACAGAATTAGAAGATGTCATGACTGATTTCGTAGAAAAAGAAATATGATATCTTAGTATGTACAACTATTATTGAGACAGGTATTGATATACCGAATGCGAATACGATTATTATTGAGAATGCGGATAAGTTTGGTTTTAGCACAGCTTTATCGATCAAAGGTCGTGTTGGTAGAAGTGCACGTATTGCGTATGCTTATCTTCTCTATACAAAAGATCGTGCTATGACAGAAGAAGCCCAAAAGAGACTTACTGCCATTAAGGAATTCACACAATTAGGCTCTGGTTATAAGATTGCGATGAGAGACCTGTCTATTAGAGAAGTGGTGATATTCTTGGCGGTGAACAGGCTGGATTTATTGATCAAGGTCGGTTTTGATATGTACATGAAGATCTTGCAGGATGCGATAGATGAAAAGCAGGGTAAGATCGAGGAAGATGATACAGTTCCATCACGTAATGTATCTGTGGATGGTTATATTCCAGAAGATTATGTAGAGAGTGATATGGAGAAATTAGAACTCTACCAGCGTGTTTATAAAGCCAATGACTTAGAAGCCCTCAAACGTGTGGAACAGGAATTAACAGACCTTTATGGTGTACTACCATCACAGGTACGTAATATTGTCGTAAAGAGAAGATTTGATATCCTCTCACATGATCCACTTATTGAAGATGTCAAGGATGGAAGCCAGGGATTAGAGATGCGTTTCTCTAAAAGTCTTCTTAGAAGACCTAGATGGACAGAAGTTCTTTGCATATGTGAATCATATGTTCAAGAAGCCACAAATGAAATATACAGAAGGTATGTTGACGATTGTGAGTGGTATGGAACCATACTATGTCTCTGCATCTACTGAATTTTTAGACACAGTTTTGAAACAATATTATAAAACACACACTAGTGTTTAAAAATAAAATAAGGTAGAATAGGAAAAAGGGGGGGAGTATCAATGAAAATTATTGATTTATTAAATGAAGATAAAGTTACTTTATCTTTTGAAGTATTTCCACCTAAAACAAGTAGCAGATATGAAAATGTCTTAAAAAGCTGCAGAAAAGATTGCATCTTTAAATCCAAATTTCATGTCTGTGACTTATGGCGCAGGTGGAGGAACAAGTGCACATACTGTGGCACTTGAAAGATATCCATGAGAAATATGGTGTTGAAGTCATGGCGCATTTGACATGTGTCTCTTCTACAAGAGAACATGTAGAATCCATGGTAGAACAGTTTAAAGAGAATGGTATTGAAAACATCATGGCATTAAGAGGAGATATTCCATCTGATGGTAAGGTGGGAGAAGATTACCAGTATGCCTGCCAGCTAATTAAAGAATTGAAAGAGAAAGGTGATTTCTGTATTGGGGCAGCATGTTATCCAGAAGGACATGTAGAATCACCGAGTATTAAGGAAGATATCCAGCATCTAAAAGAGAAGGTAGAAGCGGGGGCAGACTTCTTAACAACACAGATGTTCTTTGACAACAATGTTTTCTATAACTTCTTATATAAAATCAAGGAAGCAGGAATCAATGTACCTGTAGTGGCTGGTATTATGCCTATCACAAATGCGAAGCAGGTAAGTCGCGCTGTACAGATGTCAGGTACATCTATTATTCTTATCATTTCAAGATGATGGTGGACGCATTTGGTGATAATCCTGAAATCATGAAGCAGGCTGGTATTATTTATGCATCTGAACAGATTATTGATTTAATTGCGAATGGTGTAAAACATATTCATGTTTATACAATGAATAAGCCTGATGTCGCCGAAGGTATTATGAAAAACTTATCGGAGACTTCTTAAATGATAGAAATCAATCGTAAAGAAGCTTTTACGTTATTTAGGATACCGTCAATCCATTGAAGGTGATCTTACCGAAATTAATAACGCACTTGATCACTGTATAGAAGTATTACAGAAAACAGTTGTACCTCGTCATATAGTGAAAAGATTTCCTGTCACAATAGAGAATCATACAATCACTATTGGTGATATGGTCATCCATAGTCGTAATCTAGAGAATAACTTAAAAGGCTGTCATGCTGTTTATCTCTTTGCGGCTACAATTGGAATAGAAGTCGATCGTTTAATTAAACGTACAGAACTGACTAAGATGAGTGATGCAGTGATCATCAAGCAGCGGGGGCAGCGATGATAGAAGCCTATTGTGATGAAGTGAATGAAGAACTCAATCGGGAGGCTCATAAGAATAATGAATTCTTAAAGCCACGCTTTTGCCTGGTTATGGAGATCTTCCATTAAATCATCAAAAGATTTTATGCGTATATTAAAGATGGATAAGATTGGTATTAGTTTATTAGAAAGTCTCTTAATGGTCCCATCCAAATCAGTGACGGCGATCATTGGTATTACACATCACGCACAGCCTCGTCATACAAAAGACTGTGCCAATTGTCCTGCACAATGTGAATTCGGGAGGATAAATTAATGGGATTTAAAGAAAGACTGACAAAAGAATGGTTATTCTGGGATGGTGGTACTGGTTCAGTACTTCAGAGCTGGGGCTTACAGGCTGGTGAACTACCGAAACATGGAATATCAACCATCTAGAAAAGATTATTGAATTAAATAAAAGGTTATTTAGAAGCAGGATGTGATATCATCAACACCAATACATTTGGTGCCAATAGATTAAAATATCCCGATAATCTAGAAGAAATAGTCACAAAAGCAGTAGAACATGCAAAAAAAAAAAGCAAGAGAACTTACAGGACGTACTGATGCCCTTATTTCTCTAGACCTTGGTCCTACAGGTAAACTTTTTAGAACCACTTGGAGATTTATCATTTGATGATGCAGTGGATATTTATGCAGAAGTCATTGAATATGGAACAAAAGTGGGTGCAGATGTGATCCTTATTGAAACAATGCAGGACAGCTATGAATTAAAGGCAGCCGTTCTTGCAGCTAAGGAACATTCACATTTACCTGTATGTGCCACTGTCGTGTTTGATGAAAAAGGTAAGATGTTGACAGGTGGTACACTGAATCAGTTGTTGCCTTACTTGAAGGGTTACATATTGATGCATTGGGTATTAACTGTTCATTAGGTCCTCGTCAGATTAAGCCATTTGTAGAAAGAATGATTAAAGTCTCTTCTACACCAATTATTGTGACACCAAATGCGGGTTTACCTCAGACAGATGATGCAGGTCATACTTATTATGATATGAGTGCAGATGACTTTGCGTTAGAGATGAAAGAGATTGCCTCTTTGAATGTGCATGTACTTGGAGGATGTTGTGGAACAACACCAGAATATCTATCTAAAACTATTGAATTAGTGAAAGATTTACCTATTGAACCACCTGTAAAGAAGAATATGAGTGTTGTGACTTCATTCTCTCAGAGTGTAGAAATAGGACCCTAAGCCAGTGATTATTGGTGAACGTATTAACCCAACAGGTAAGAAGAAATTTAAACAGGCCTTACGTGATGGAGATATTAACTATATCTTATCTGAAGGTTTAAAACAGGAAGATGCAGGGGGCACATATTCTAGATGTCAATGTAGGTTTACCAGAAATTGATGAACCAAAGATGATGGTAGAAGTAATGAAGAAGTTACAATCTGTCATCGCATTGCCATTACAGATTGATACATCAGACAATCGCCTTAGAAGCCGCTTTAAGACATTATAATGGGAAAGCCATGATTAACTCAGTCAATGGCAAACAGGAATCCATGGATGCTGTTTTCCCTCTTGTTCAGAAATATGGTGGTGTTGTCGTAGACTTGCCTTAGATGAAGATGGTATTCTGATAATGCGGCAGATCGTATTCATTGCGAAGAAAATTTATAAAAAGCAGGTAAATATGGTATTGAACCTAAGGACATCGTAATCGATGGACTCGCTATGACTATTTCATCAGATCCTACTTCTGCCATCGCAACATTAGAAACACTACGTATTATTAGAGATGAACTTCATGGACATTCTATTCTAGGTGTCTCTAATATCTCTTTTGGTCTTCCACAAAGACCCATTGTGAATGCGAACTTCTTTACTATGGCGATGCAGTGGGACTCAGCTGTGCAATCATCAATCCTTCATCAGAAGCGATGATGAAATCATATCGTGCCTATCTAGCCTTAAGTGGACTCGATACAAACTTTACAGAATATATTAGTGCCTATGGAAATAGTGCACCAGCCACCCCTATAAAGAGTGAAGCGGTTGATATGTCGTTATATGAAAGTATCAAGCGTGGTATGAGTGAAAATGCCGGTAAAAGCGACAAAGAAACAGCTTGAGTCTAAAGAAGGATTAGAAATCATCAATGAAGAATTGATTCCTGCCCTTGATGAAGTAGGGAAAGGCTTTTGAAAAAGGCACAATCTTCCTGCCACAGCTGTTAATGAGTGCAGAAGCAGCCAAAGCTGCTTTCGCAGTCATTAAGGATTCCATGGCAGGAAAGCCAAGAGAAATGAAAGGAAAAATCATCATTGCGACAGTTAAAGGTGATATTCATGATATTGGAAAGAATATTGTGAAAGTCATGTTAAAAAACTATGGCTATGATGTTATTGATCTTGGTAAAGATGTACCACCAGAACAAATTGTAGATACCGCCATTCAAGAAGATGTAAAACTTGTAGGACTCAGTGCTTTAATGACAACGACAGTTGTGAGTATGGAAGATACAATTAAGTTGTTGAAGGAAAAAGAAGCCCGATACACTTACAGTTGTAGGTGGAGCCGTTATGACTTCGAGGAATATGCAGATCGTATCGGCGCAGATTGTTATGCGAAAGACGCAATGGAAACAGTGCGTTTTGCGGATAAAGTATTTGGAGGAGAATAAAAATGAGAAGAATATTGACAGTTATAACTTCAATCGCATTAACTTTTGCGTTATCATTCTCAGCTGCTTTTGCGAGTGATGATGCGTTAGTAAAATCACAGAACTATTTAAAGACAATTACTTTAGATAGTCCCGATGCGGTTATTGCGTATGAAGCAGCAGGATTTGAAGCAGATGGTAAAGCTGATTCTTTATTAGAAAACTTTAAGGATGTAGATTATACAACTGCATCTTATGGCGATTTAGCTAAATCTATTATTGCGATTTCTTTATTAGGGGATAACCCTGCAGATTTCAATAAAACTAACTTAGTAGAAATCTTAGAAAACAGAGTCCAGGCTGATGGTACTCTTACAGAGGATAAAAATGGTGGATGTGGAGCTACTATTTGGACATTAATGGCTTTAGAAACAGTGAATTCAGATAAAACAAAAACTGTTGCAGATAAGCTTTCAACTATGGCTATGGACAATGGTGCATATTGGTATGAATACCAGGGTCCAAATGCAATCTAGATACAACTGGATGGGCTATGGAAGCATTAAGTGTTGCAGGACGTTCTACTTATGATGCCGCTATCTCAAAAGCATATACTTTTTGTACAGTCTAAGTTAAATAGTAAAGATGGCTCTTATGATATTGGATGGGGCGGTAATGCAGATACACAGTCTTGTGTATTAGAAGGATTACATGTGGCTGGTTATAAATTAGATGATCAGGCATATAACTATCTTCTTTCTTATCAGAATGAAGATGGTACATTCAATGCATTAAACTATAACACATACAAGCTTGAACCAAACGCTTATGCATCAGTAGAAGGAGCAAGAGCACTTGGTGTCATCAATAACGGAAGCTTTGTATTAAAGGCAAGAAAAGATTATACAAAGACTATTTCAAATAGTACTACACCAGAAAAAACCTGAGACTAAACCTGGTACTACTACAACTAAACCAGCTGTAAAGCCAGAAACAACACCTAGTACAACTAAACCAGCTATAAAGCCAGAAACAACAACTACAACAGAACCAAAGAAAGAAACAGTAAAGAAAGTCAACACAGGTGACAATACAAATGCGATGGCTTATGTAGTGGCTGCAATTGCGGCAATTGGTGTGATTGCATTAACTATAAAAAGTAAGAAGAAGTAATGAAGAAATTCACGACTAAAAAATTAGCGATTGCCTTTGTCGCAATCGCTTTTCTCTTTATATTTGGCTTTACAGCTTATCGTGGTGTAATTGGACAATTCCAGTCTCAACCTACTATTAGTAATGAAGTAAAGAGCGCCACAAAGAAAAAAGATACTTAAAAAAAAGAAGAAACAAAACAAGAAGAAACAAAACAAATAGAGTCACAAGAAGAATCAAAGAAGACTGATATAAAATCATCTGATTCTTCTAGTAAACAAGAGACTAAGAAGCAGGAAACAAAGAAAACAGAGACAAAATCCGGCTTCTAGTAAACAAGAGACTAAGAAACAAGATACAAAAAAGCCAGAAACAAAATCTTCTTCTATTAAACATAAGACAAAAGAAGACAGAAACAAACACTTCTTCTAGTAAACATGAAACCTCTGCGCCTCAGCATGTAGAAACACCTAAGCAGGACACACCTGTAAAACAGACAGTTTCTATTAAAGTCATTGGAATTAATACGACAATGATGCAAGGGAATATAGAAGTGAATAGTTCTTCTACGGCTTATAGTGTCTTAAGAGAACTTGCGAAACAGAATGGTAAGAGTATCTCTACAAAAGGGTTTGGTTCTACTGTTTATGTATCGGTATAGATGGATTAAAGGAATTTGATCATGGACCAAGTTCTGGATGGATGTATAAAGTGAATGGTACACCACCAAATATTGGGGCAGGAGCATATAGGTTAAAAGCAGGAGATCAAGTCATCTGGTATTATGTCAACATTGAACAATAAGACAAGAGAAATATGTTTGATAGGTATTCTCTCTGCAGTCAATATTGCCTCTAGAGTGGCAATGCAGGCCTTACCTAACTTTAAACCTGTTACATCTATCATTATTATATCTGTACTCTTATTTGGCTTATCATTTGGAATTAAACTCACAGTAGTAACAACTATTGCATCAATATGATCTTAGGTATGGGAACATGGACAATCTTACAGATTCTCTCATGGGTAGTCATCTGTTTATTCACTCAATGTATCAGTGACTTCTATAAGAAGATCAACAAAGAACCCCATTATTTCTTATGGCTATCTATGCCTTTTTCATGGGTTATGTCTTTGGATTTGTCGTTTCACTCGAACAATTGATCATTGGGGGTCCTGTATGGTTTGGTATCTATTATGCCCAGGGGCTCTTATTTGATACATTCCATGCAATAGGTAATTTTGTTTTTACTTACTTTGTGCACCTATACTTATGCGTTTATTTAAAAAAGAAATGTCTCAATATACGAAAGACTATTACAAGTGATTCAATTACGAATCACTTTTTGTTATGTAATAAACATATCATCAACATCTAAAAGATACATTTTACATATGATTTAGAAAGTCTATAATCACAAGTGGATGGAGGTTAAAACTATGACACCATTATTTCCACGTGTTCAAGAAGTAGAGAACATATTTCACAAAAATACTCGCAAGTAAAGAAGCTTTTTGCAAGACTGAGAGAAACATTCAATTCAAGTCTAGAAGACTTTTGGGATCAGAAGAATTAAACAATGAGACCTTTTTCAAAAGTCGTTCTAGATAGTTATTCAAATCGAGGATATCAGTGCATTACTACTCGCTATATGTGGTAAATCTATGTTTGATTTATTACGTGATGCTTATTTGGTTCCTCAAACATTTCATGGTAAAGCAGGAGAAAATCCAGTACTACTTACATCACCTTCTGGAGATCTGTTAGAGGGGGAAGGATGTCTCACACCATACAATGAGACGTTTTAAAAATATCCTCTCACAACATCAGCCTGTTCCCCGTTCCCTTGTTTATCTGGCTGATGGCTATGATATAGAACGTTATTATAAGCATGATGGATCGATGTAGACTAGAGAAAGACAGATGCAGTCAGAGGCATCTTACTTCTTTATGCACTTCCCGATACTAAGAAGCTTCATCTAACAGCTGCGCAGGTTTATGCAATCATCTGGGATACATTCTTCAGTATTCAAAAAGAAGCACCTCTTGCTCGTGTCTATTATGGACAGGAAACAGGGAGAAGAATGATAAAGACTATGATGAAATCGCAATATTACTTCCTACTCATTTGTTTAGAAGACAGATGGTTGAAAATATGGAAATCATTGATGGATTAGTTCTATCTTGTAGAGAAAAATGATGGCTGAAGCCGGTAATGATAGTTTGGAGTTGTAATTATGCCTAGAATCGGATTACGTATTATTAAACAAGTATTGCTGTCTTCATCATCATGGTATTATTCACTCTCCCCCGCAGAGAAACTTATTATCCCTGTGAAAGCTTGATTTTTAAAGCTTTTAATGGCTATTATTATACCTTTTATCACAATTATTTTATATTTTCAAAATTTAGGTATCATATGGGTATCACGCTTTTTTGAATAAGTCCTCTCCATATAATCATCAATAGCTTTGACGATATATTCTGAACTGTTTCAAATTTCACCATATCCAAATAATACGCATAGTCATTTTCTATATGATAGCTTTCATTTATAAACTTCACTAATACATCTTCCTTTTTATTTTCCCTACTTGGATTCATCAAAAGAGCTTCTAAATAGTTGAATTTTCAACAATCGTTCGTTTCCGCAAAATATAGCTCTGCTAATTTCTCTTCATTATAAACATCCCTATATAATTCATCATAATCAAAGTTCTGTATCCATTTCTTAATTTCAGTACACCCCTTTTTTGAATCTCCTGCCTGTGGCATTTCTGAATTATTAACATACTTGCACTTATCTCGACCATGTATTAATGAAGATAAAACATCATATGCCTCCTTATAGTTTTCTATCCCATTATGTTCATAATATTTTCTTAAAAAGCAATTCTATGCACAATTCCTAATGTATCATCTTTTTATGTAAGCTGCCAATGCCTGTACTACAGGTTTTATATCCTGTTTATAATCTATAGCTTTTCTCAGTTAAAATTCCTTGATTATTTTTAATAAATTTAGAATTAAGAGCATCTTCTGGTAACTTACCTACTACTCCAAAAATCAATAATTGGTTCAAAATCATGTGTCAACATTAGTACTGTTTTTTTGTAAAAACTTCTTTGGCAAAATACCACTCTGTTTAGAAAAACATTCTGTGTATTATTGCATATTTTCTTATTGTATCAAATGATGAAATAGGATCATCTAAGACAATAAGTTTTGCATTTTCACTAATAGCATAAAACATAAATAATACTAAAGAAAAAGCATTACGCTCTCCCCAGCTTAAATGTTTCCCGATTTTATCAACTTCAACCAATTTCTTATTATGTATATATTGCAATGTCGCAATAGCTTGTCCATTTTCATCTAGATTAATTCCAACTTGATATGTTATACCTGCAGACTCAAGGAAATTATTTATATCATTTTGTGATGTTGCAACAGTCTGCTTTTAATACACTTTGTAGTTTTCCCATTGCAGCCTTTATATCAATTGCTTCTTTTCTCAACTCCTCAATAGAATTATTTATCTCATCAACTATTTCATAGAATCCTTTCACTTGAGAAAAAATTAAAAATATTTTTTCAAACTTCATATCTTCTAAAACTTTATCCATATCATTAATATTGGTTTTCTTAAACACATTTTATCAAAAATATGAAATTTTATTAAGCTGAGTTGAAATATGAACGTATTCGTTCATAAATGTTTTCAAAATCGCACTTATTGCACTTTCTTCTTTCTCTTCCTTAATACAGGCTATGATAGAATCAAACTTGTCATCTGAATATATTTTATGAAAATTCTCAAATAAATCTAACATATTTTTCAAATTCTGAGCATCCGATTCTTTATGTTTCTTTAAATGTTTGTTTTTTCTGTAAATCCAGCATTTAATTCATCTGAACAGTATGGACATATGCCTTTAGTATCAAATGCCTCTCTCTTGATTTCCAATCTATCCAATTAATACAAATTTCATCATCGGATATAATCGGAGAGTACTTTTTAAGTCCATCTGGAATATTATACACATTTTTTCTTAACAATAGCCTTATAATTGGTATTATTTTTTTTAAATTTTTTTTCAGCCGCATTAAGCTCTAATTTTCCAGCAAACGCTAAAATATCATTTTTCAACTGAATTATTGGCGGTTTTCTCATCTATTTCCACTTTTAACCTAAGCAGTCTGTTATCCAAATTTTGTCTTTTTTGTTCATAGTCTGAGGTTCTAATAAATACATCAAAGGCATTATCAATTACTGTACTTTCCTTGAAAACCATATTATTAACAAAAATCTTCATTAAATACTCTTAACACCTTGAATATCCCTGTCAAATACTAATTGTAGGTATAACCTCATCGTCACTTCCAAATGGCTTTAAATCGTCCATAGGTTTGCCTTTGACTAAATAATGAAATTGCAGTTGATAATGTTGACTTACCAGTTCCATTCATTCCATATCTTATATTAAGTTTTTCTTCTTCTAAAGAAATTACTCCCCTTAGAAATATTATTGCAATTTTCTATTGTTATTTTTATTTCTGACAATTTCCATCCGCTCCTTTTTAACTCTTTACATTATATCTAAACCTTTTCTATCTTTTATTTTCTTCATTCTAATCATCCGTAAAACAAATGCCTCATAGCTCTCTTCAGGATAATTAGGATTATCTATCTCTTTTATATTCATTTCCAAAATATGCCATACCTGACGCCACCTTTAATAGTGCCTTGCTAATGTTTTCAATAACTTCTCCATTTCTTACTAGCACCTGTATTTTCTGTGGCAATTGACTATATAAATTTTCAATTGTGATAAATGTTCTTCCAATGACATATCTGATGTTTCTTTAAATATTTTACTAATCTTCGTTTCTAATATTTTTTCTATTTCTGTTGAATTTGCCTTTTTCGCATTTGGTTCCTCGCCTAATATAGATTGTATCTTTATCAAGATTTGTTGTTTCAGCGAGAAATAAACGGCAACCTTTCTGGGGTATCATGTATAACTACCATCTGAAACTTTCTATTTTCCATAAGACTATATTCAGCCCATCATATGAGAAATCATATATTTCGTAATCTAAACCAGGCAATATATATTTAGAAATATCATTGTTTATCTGCTTTATCTCTAAAATTTTTCTAATCCAAGAGGAATTATTTTTTCCATCAGACTGCTCTTCAGCAATAATGCAACTGAACGAAGCACACG
>VOFG01001918.1_pt1 | contig 19813 bp, 32 predicted proteins | sample 5384171 | NCBI WGS metagenome assembly VOFG01 (sample SAMN12384726, study PRJNA508395) | human gut metagenome | isolation source: healthy gut F | host: Homo sapiens
TCATATTACAGCCGCGCTTTACATATTCCTTGAAATAATTCTCCAGTATTTTCAATGTCCTCAGGAGAATACATCTACATGATAATAATCGGCAAGGCAGTCTGCATGCATCCATTCTGTGTGCATAATCTTCTGCTTCGGAAGTTCCACTCCAATCACCGTTACTCTCTGCTTTGCGGACGCTACAACGTCTCCTTCTTTTTTCAATCGAAGCTCTATTTCATAATTTCCCGGTGCAATATCTTTCGTCACTTCAATATCAATCCAGAGGCTTCTCCATTGATTCGAGCACACGATTACTTTTCCATCTTTCACGTCCCGCAAAAGATCTGGATACAATCCAGGCTCTGTCCGCAGATAATTATCATCTACAATTCCATTCGTCGCTCTTCCTACCGGAACCTGCTCCACCGTTCTGACTCTGATATAGTCTTTTTCAGTGGTGATACTACTTCCACATCCAGTCTCTCCCGCATAAAAAGTCTCCGGTATATGCTGCTTGAAAAGATACTGTTTCACCCCAAAGAGCACTCAACGTCTGACATTCCATCTGGTATACCGGTTCTTCATCCTGAAATACCTTTGCCAAAGAGCTTAAAAGCTTCATTTTGTATGTTATTTTCTTCTGTTCAAACATAACCTTCCTCCCTTATTACTTTATACCACTCATTGTCATTCCTTTTACAAATTGCTTCTGGAAGATAACAAATATAATGATCATCGGCATCATCATCATAGATGCGGCCGCCATCGTTGCCGACATATCTGCCACTCTCTGCGTATCAAAAATTACCAATCCTAACGGTAGCGTCATTTTTCCATATCATTTAGCATCAATAACGGATTCAGATAGTCGTTCCAGTTCATCATTGCTGTGAATATTCCGATTGAACCAATGGCTGGTTTTATATTCGAAGTATTACTCCAATAGATTCTGAACGGTCCGGCACCATCTATCTTAGCCGCTTCACACAGACTGTCAGGTACATCAGCAATAAATTGCCTTGCCATGTAGATTGAAAATGCACTGATCGGTCCCGGCACAATCAATGCTCCAATCGTGTTAAATAAATGCATTTCCTGAATCATCAGATAACGCGGAATCATGGTTACCTGTGGTGGCACCATCATCGTTGCCAGAAGCAATACAAACAATACCTTTTTCCCTTTGAATTCATATTTTGCAAAAACATACCCGATCAATGTACTGGTAATGATCACCGCCGCCGTAACAACAATCACCACCAGAATACTGTTGATAAACCACTGGGCAATCGGTGCTTTTCAAATGCTGTCGGTATCCTTCTATCGTCCACTTTTCCGGAAAGAATTTTGTCTTATTTATCTGGATATCTGCATTACTCTTGAATGATGTCATCAACATCCACGCCATTGGGTACATCATGATGAGCGAAAAACGGTAAGAAATGCAATAATCACTATATGGTGTTTTTTATATACATTTTTTTCTTCTTTTTCATTATTCATAACTCCAATCTGCATGCATCATTTTATTCTGAATCATCGCTACAATAAATACAATCATAAACAAAGCCGCCGCTACTGCTGAAGCATACCCCATATCATAGCTGCTAAAACTCGTTTTATAAATGTAATTTGTCAGAACCATTGCCGAATTACTACGTCCTCCGTCGGCGCAAACACCTGAAACTGTGCAAACATTTGGAAATAATTGGCCATTGTCATGATTGCCACGAATGCAAATGTACGGCTCATTAACGGTAATTTTATAGACACAAATCTCCGGACCGGTCCTGCACCGTCGATTGCTGCCCGCTTCATCAAATTCTTTCGGTACCCCTTCGATTCCTGCTGTAAAAAGTACAACATTATATCCAATATCCGCCCATAATGTATATACGATTATAATTGCAAGCAGCTGCCAGGTTGTCGGGAACCAATTTCTAGGCGGCATCCCCATAAGTCCCAAAATACGGTTCAATAATCCTCCATCGGTTCCGACCATTCCATATTTCCACACCATAGATGTTCCGACAATCGGCGCAATACACGGAATAAAAGTATCGTACGGAAGAATGTTTTTTCATTCCTTTGGATGGCAGAACAGAAATAATTTTGGCAAGGAATAATGTGATCACAATATTCGCTGTAACTGCCACTACACAAAAAATGATCGTATTTTTACTGCTATCCATTTCTTCATCCTGTAAAAGCAGCCTTTTTGTAATTTTCCAGCCCAAGGAATTCATTATAAGAACTCGTTTGGATTATAATCATAAAAAATTCCCAGTCCGTAAGCTACCGGACACTGCAAATATAAGTAAAAATATAACGCTCGGTATCAATACACAAGCCACAAAAACGATTATTCTTCATTGATTTTTCCTTTTTATAAAAATGGCAGAGAAACCTGTGCGGTATTCTCTGCCATGCACTTCTATTCCATAGAATAGCTGATCTTACATTTTCTGTAATCTTCTGAGATGCTTCTTTTAATGCACCTTCTACGTCTGTTTTGTCAGACTGGCAAAGGTCAATAAACATTTCATTAAAGATATCTCTCATATCAGAGGTGTTGTATGGTCCCATCCACTGTCCGTCTGGCAGGATATCAGAAGGAATGAGATATTTGGCATTGCTTCTTTGTATTTTCGCTGTCTAATAAATTTTCTCGGTGGAAGCTGATTATGCAATATTATGTTCTACCAGATTGTCGGATTACTGAAAGAATTCAATGAATTTCCATGCCGTATCCTGATTAGCGCTGTTCTTAGGAACCATTAATCCCCATCCTGTTTCGATGCAAAGGCCATCTTCTCACCATACTGAGGAACCGGAACATATTCAAAATCTTTACCATATGTAAGGCTGTAAGTATCTGTTCCTTCTCCGATCGCCCATGATCCTACAAGATGACATATATCCTTTATCTTGATATACATCATTGTAGCAATACTACCAGCTGTCAGATTCTCGAGATCACATTCTCCGTCTTTACCATGCTTACGAATCTCATTCATTGCCTTGATTCCTTCTGGGTTGCAAATTTAACGGAATCATCTTCTTGAAGATACTGTCCCGCCCTGCTGAAGAATCATTGCAAGATAGTTACAAATTAAAGCATCTGTATCTAATCATCTCGAAACCTTTCATCTGATACATCCCCATTCATCTTTGATACCTGTTTGGATACGCTTCTAAGCTCATCCCATGTCTTCGGATATGAAATTCCAGCTTTGTCAAATAACTTTTTGATTCACGATCATTCCGCCATATTAAGGTTAAATTCCATCGGCACACCATAATAAGTTCCTTCTTTTTTATAAATACCGGTTGTTGGTGCAAGATAATCTTCATCAGCTCTTTTGAAAGTGACTTCCGAACTTCTGAGACAACGCATCTGATTCAATAAATGAAGGCGCTTTCCACCCCCATACAGCAATGATATCCGGTCCCACTAGTTTTTGATGTCAGAGCAGTCTGAATCTTATCATTATAAACTTTGTACGGATAATCTTTCACTTCAACTTTATAGTCCGGATTTTCTTTCTCAAATTTTCAGCCATTTCTTTGTAAGATTTTACCCATGGTTCATTTTCATGGCACCAGAAAGTAAGAGTAGTTTTCCATCAGATGCTTTCTTTTTATCATCTGATTTAGAGTTCCGCCAACTGCCATTGATGCAGTCATTGCAACACAAAAAAGTGCACTTACTAATTTCTTTTCATATTTTTTCTCCTTTTCTCTTCTTTACAAATGTCCCAAACATTTTTCATAATCCATTTGACGTTATAACCAAGTATTTTAATGTCAAATTAATTATATTTATAAATCATATCAATTTATAAATCTTTTCTATAATTCAACGCCTATTCCCGGATTCTTTCCGTCTATCAAATACTTCTTTAAGTTTTTTTCTCAAAAGGGTGTCTTCCGGATACTGCTGTTTATCTTTTTACATCTAAAAATACTCTTTGTTCCGCCTGTGGATACGTTTCGTAGATCTTCACGATCTCGAACAAATCCTGAAAACGGACGATGCTTTTTTCCACTTACTTCTTTCAACCTTGGGGATAGCAACCAGGAATCACAAACATATATCTGATATGCCTTTTATCATCCTCAAAATGTATTCTGCATTCCGAAAAGAATCCAGGCATTTTTCAAATCCAACGGTTCTCCGGCCGGGATACATGGACATTTAAAGCCCTTGTCCCTTTCAGATTCTGATTTACATTTCAGATTTTCCTCTTCAGTATATACGGTTCGAACTGCAATCTTCCTAGTCTGAAATAATTTCATTTTAATCAGACTGTGCGATCCATCCGATCTCTTTTAGTCCATATATCTGATATTTTCGGTAACACTCTTCGCACCAAATGGTAATATCATAAAATGTCTTGTCAAAAATCTCGCCGGCAATCCCTTTTTTTTCTTTATAACACTTCATATGTTTCACAGCACAACATCAGATAAAAACTTCAATGCCCATTCATATTTGTTCTCCCGATTCTTCCATTTATCAATAAATTCTTCCAGATTTCTATCAAAAAATCTGTTTCTGCTCCTGATACTCTGCTTCTGTAATCTTTATCTGATCTACCGCCTTTCCTGCTGATTTCCAACCAGTTTGATTCTTTTCCAGTTCCTGTATATTTCATCATAATTCCTTCCTTATCTGTTTCATAGCATATAAGTCTCTATCATAATTTCTAACTGCTTCCATAAACCAGTCAATCTGTACTGGATCCGTTTTTCCGGAATATCACATCCTGTTGCCAGATGATATCCCTTTTTGCTTTTTTCCCCGGTCTGTATACATGTTGCAACCGCCCGATCGATCTCTTCTTTTGTCCCATTCATTGACAACCTGCACAGGATCTACATTGCCTGCAATCGGGATCTGATTTCCTATTTCGTCTGCCCGCTGCAGATCAATAATATTATCCAGACTCAATTCGTTCAGTTGTATTGTCCAAGATACTTCCATATACCGTATGTATTGCCGCACATATGAAGTGATACATTTCCTGTCTTTTTCACGGTATAGTCTGTCAGCTGCTTTGTATATGGAAAAACGAATTTCTCATACATCTTCGGTCCGATCAGAGCCGGATTTGCAACCGGATCTGCCATTGCAATCCCCATTCCATATTCTGTTGCCATCTCAATACAACTCATCTGCGTCTGCGTGATAATTTCCAGAAGTCTGTGCACCTCCTCTGGTTTCTTCCTGCAGTCCCTAAGCAGATATTCCACACCTTTAAGATTCGAAGCAATCGTAAACGGTCCTCCGATACTTGCTTCTAATGGCACAAGATTTTCTGCTTCTTTGCTCAGTATATCTGCCGCCTGCGCAAACACCTGTATCCTGTGATTCTTTTTCACATTGACCGGTTCCATACGGTCTAAGATACCATAATCCGTAATATACGGACTCTCTATGTATGGGATTCCATCCTTCGGATAAATAAATGTCCCACCCAGAGCTTCCACGATTCCTCTTGTATTCGGCCCGAGAACTATCCTGTCATATCCCCATCTGTTAAATGCGATTCTCTCTGCCTGTGCAATTTTTTCTGCATCAAACCAAAAAATCCGGATACTGATGCCGCTTAAATAACATTTTAATTCTCCCATAAATGGGATTGCCATCACTCGATCCACCATTTTTTTGAATTGCCGACGTAATCCGTTCCGCCGGTGTCATCTGGTCTTGTCTGTTTTTTCTAATCTCATGTTTCCTCCCGGATAAAATTTCTGTCAAATTTTTATTGTCTTTTATTATACATAGTATACATCTTGTTCAATATCGTCTATACTATTTTTCTCATTAATTTTATTTATATTTTGCATTATTTATAAGTATTTTCAATCAGATATTTCTATTTCTCTGACATTCCTTTCATTTTAGATATAATTATTATCCACTTAATGCTAAGAATCTGCCATTGACATTTTCTTAATGCATACTACAAAAAAAGGAGGTACTTATTATGCACAAAGATGATCAAATGACACCAAAGGAGCGTGCATTTGCCCTCTTCGCCGGAAAACCCGTAGACCGTATGCCTATCAAGCTTTTTTCTCCGTACATCGGAATGAACTTTGGAGCATCTTACCAGGATGCTTTTTGTAGAGGCGAAATCACGCGCCCACTGGCTCATTGAAAGTTACAAACGTTTTGGTCAGGATGGCTTAAGCGTTAATTACCGTATCGATGGTATTCCGGTTGCGTTCGGTGCCGCATCTACTTATGATGCATTCGAATTCCGATCATCAAGGAATCTGTTCTGGAAAATATCGGTAATGTTGACCAGTTAGATCTTGAAAACTTCGTTTTGAAAAATGACCATAATGCCCAGGTTGCTTTTGACGCCGTCCGCTATATCCAGGATGAATTGAATGATGAGATTTTCACCGGAGTAGGACTGATGGGACCATTTACGACCGCTGCCAACCTTTGCCGGCACAGAAAAATCTTAAGAGCTATGCGCAAAGACAAAGAGAATCTTCATAAACTACTTGACTTTGCTGCTGACGCAACGATTGAAGTCGGACGCAAGTTCGTAGAAAATAAAATCGGTATCGGTCTTGCCGAACCGACTGCTTCTTTGTTATCACCAAAACAGTTCCGTGAATTTGTCATTCCATACTATGTAAAAGTTATGGATAAATGGAAAGAATGGGGCAGCCGTGGTTCCGGCTTCCACATTTGCGGTGACATACCAAACTCTTGGAAACCTTCCCTGAAATGGGTATCCGTGGCATCAGTATCGACAGTTCTGTTGATATTGCTTACGCAAAAGAAACAGTCGGCGATAAGCTTTCTATTATGGGAAATGTATCCCCTATGGAAATCTTAAACGGTACTCCTGAAAGTATCGAACAGGCTGTTATAGACTGCTTCCGCAAATGCTGGGACAACCCTCGCGGATTCACGATTGCACCTGGATGTGATATTCCGGTTACCGCTTCTCTTGAAAATATCGATGCATATATGCATGCAGCAAGAAAATGCGCAAAATATCCGGTTCAGCCATCAAACTGGGAATAAAAGGCTAATAAAGCTTGTGAGTAAAGACATTTTTACTCACAAGCTTTTTATACGATATGATATGCCAAAATCACCCATAATATATTCTATAAATCACTCTTATAGTATGTGGACTTCCTTCATAATTCCATTCTTCATCCTGTAATCCAGATTTTTTATGCACATCTGTCCTGCAAAACGTATTTTCCCTTTCATCCGAATGCATGCTTCCGCATAACTTAATGAATCTTCTTCCTGACTTCTATCATCATGAATCTGGCAATCAATTAATTTCGCTTTCCCCGTTCCAAGAAGTGCGAATGTCGTCTTCGGACAGAGGAGAATCATTGTATGCTCATCTGCCAGTTTTCCCGCCTGTTTTACAAAATCATAAGTAAAAAAGATTCACCATCTGTTCGGCCATTTTCGGTCCCAGAATGTTGACACCACCGGAAGAATCCGCATAACTGATAAAGTCTGCCCCTTGTTCTTTCGCTAGTTTCATATAAGCAAGTATCTCTTTTCCTAACTTCGCAAATATCCGTGCCATAAGTTCCGGTTTTTTCCGCATCCCTTTGAATACATACTTAGGATCGATCAGAACATTCAATATCGTCAGCGGTCCTGAGACTTCAAATACAATGTGTTCTCCTTTTTCATGCAATATACGGCAGGCTTTTTAAAACCTCCTGTATTCTCCCTTTTCCGAAATCAATTGCCGGAAGTTCTAATATTTCTTCTATATCCGTACACAGATATTCTTTCGCTCTCGGTCCGGTCTTCTCATTCCCATAATTAATGATCCCGCCCATCGCCTCTGCTTCAACGGTATGGCAAAACGGAAGTTCACAGAACGGCGCATTGTCGCATTCCTTAAGTACTTGCGCCAGTTCTGCCATCGTTTCCGCATGCTTATATGCATCCGGGAACGTCAGATTTGTTCGATTTGTTACCGCTTCACGGATGCCTGCTGAATTTCCATATGTACATTTAAAATCCTGAATCATTCCGTAATCTCCGACTCATCCGGGAACATCAGGCAATCTGCAAACAGTCGCTCATATCCTTCCGTTGCTCCCAGTTCCATATATTCCATATGATGTGCCAGTTCTTCCATCTCCTTTTTCGCTTTACCGGACATCAATGCCAGATAAGCTCCTGTTTTGGAAGAGTTTCCCACATAGATCAGTTTGTCTTTCACTTCTTTCGGTAATATTCCGGTTCCAATCAGACTTTCTGCCGGAAGATGTACTCCAAACTGACCGGCAATCATAACATGATCCAGATCTTCCATTGTCCTTCCTGCCTTTTTTTCAACAGTGCATAGAATCCTGAAAGGATCGCCCCCTTTGCCAGCTGGACCTGCCGGACATCACCCTGTGTGATTCTAAGTCTTTCCGTCATCTTGAATTTACGCTTTCTGCCATCTAATTCTAACATCGGATAACGGTAATCTTCTTCACTGATATCCTTCGGCTTTATAAATGCACCATCTTTCCGGATCAGTCCGGTTCTTCTAAGTTCTTTTACTACCGCAAGGATTCCACTACCACAGACTCCTTCCGGTTCCTCTTGCCGGTATTCTTCCTGCCCGATTATCTGCAGTTTCACTCCCTGTTCTGTGATCTTTACATCCTCGATCGCACCGGCCGCCGCACGCATGCCGGAACTGATATTCATTCCTTCCAGTGCCGGACCTGCCGCACAGGAACAGCTAAGCAGCCTTCCATGATCTGAAAATACAATCTCTCCATTCGTTCCGATATCAATAAACAATACATTCTTCTGTTGCTTACGGAGTTCGCAGACATATGCCCCCGCAACAATATCCGCACCGATATAAGCAGATACCGATGGCAGACAATAAAGCCTTGCACCTTCTCCTGCCTGAATGCCGATCTCTGCTGCACGCAGATTCTTTGATTTTACGAATGCAGGAGCATACGGTGCTCTTCCGATAGATCTGGCAGATACACCAAGAAGCATATGCATCATCGTACAGTTCGCCGCCACCGTAATCTCATAAATATCATGCTTCTCAATTCTGCCCTTTCCCGGCACCTCTGTTTTTCTGCAGACTTCATCTAACATTTCATTAATGGAATCTGTAATCGCTTTCTGCAAATGTTCTTTTCCATCCTCCGATGCTCGGTCTCATAACTGATCCTGGTCAGAACATCCAAACCAAACTCCTTCTGGGCATTGATTCTTGACGCGGTTCCCATTTCTTTTCCTGTCATCATATCAATCAATGAAGTTACTACTGTTGTCGTTCCGATATCAATTGCCACACCATAAAGATAGTCTGTCTGATCACCGGGCTCAATGCCATAAGGCTTTTTCTCTGACCAGATGACTGCCGTATAAGTCCCTTCTGCTAATTCCAAATGCTGTAACAACGAAAATGGAATCTCTACATTTCCCAACTGGATCAGAAGCTGGTCTTCCATGGATGTCTGGTCTTTCAGATTCGGTTTTTCTAATATGGATCAATTGCTTTTTGATCTCTGTATGCTTCTCAAATTCGGAACATAACCTTCTGAAAGAACTTCTGCCTTTTTCTCTTTCTGCAGGGTTTCCACTTCTAATTCTTCTTCCGGATAGACCATACAGGAAAGCCGGATTCCCTGCGCCAATTCTTCTTCACTTAAAAAGCGCCTTTCCGTTTCTGTGACTTTACCTGCGTCACCGCTTAATATTTTCACTTTACATTTTCCGCAGATTCCTTTTCCATTACACGGATTTTCTACGAATCTTCCTTCTTTTCTTAATTTTTCCAGAAGATTTTCTCTTTTCATATTTTTTCATCGTCATTTCGTAATTTACTGTCTTTCAGACTTCAACTTTTTTCTTCTGTTGCTTTCCGGATTCCCAATCTGATTGCCTGAATATTCGTAAGTGGTGATTTTGTTCCCAGACCACATGCCGGTGAAATAATCCCGGAACCATCCCTCCAACATTTGACTGCTAACTGTTCCACTTTCTCCGGCTTCCCAAATTCCAGTGTCCATGTGCTGACATTTCCCATCAGCACATGCTTTTTTCAAATCTTCTTCGCATCGCTCATCGCTACACAGGAATCAAAACTCAGCACATCCGAATGGATCATTTCCACCTGCGCATACACATTTCTCATCTGCCCGCAGATATGTACGATCACACCCATCTTTTCTGCCTGGAGATGGTCAATAATACGGTTAATGTAGTGCACCGCATATTCCTCAAATAATTTTGGTCCCAGAATCTCTCCTGTTCCGCTCGGATCCGAAATCGCTATAATATCCGCCCCTGCATCAATCTGCGCTCTCGCAAAACGGATGATCTCATCTGTTACCAGTTCCATATATTTATGGGCATCTTCTCTTTTCTTACGCAGCTCTTTATAAAATATCACCGGCTCCATTACCGAACTTGCCGTACTGACCGGTCCTGTAATATTTCCAATGATCGGAACATCCAGATTTCTTGATTTCAAAATGCGAATTGCATCCAGTACAACCTTGGTTCTCCCGGAATTCATATCCATCGGCCTGATTTTCTCCCATTCTTTCACCGAATGCAAGGCATATTCTGTCACATGCGGTTCGTGCACCCTGTCTCCCATTGTGATTTTTTTGCACCCATGGACTCTGCCTCGATTGTCATGCAGAATGGAACACCTACATTTTCAAAACATCCATTTTCATAATTGGCCTGTGCAAAGATCCGCCATCATCTGCATTCAGATGTGCTTCCGGCCATGTAATCCCAGATCTGTCCATCAAATCTGTCGTGATCATATTCATCATTCCGCCCGGACAGATACATGGCGGCCGGTCTGTCTTTTCATGATGTAACGCTTTTTTAGTCTTTCTATTTCATTCATTGATTACTTTTTTCCTATCTGATATCTTCTATTCGGATGAATAACTTTACAACCTTAACGTGCTCACTTTCATAACATACTATGCAATATTCAGTAATTCTTTTGCAACTCTGACTGCTTCTACTGCATTAACAGAATAGCCATCCGCTCCAATATCATCTGCATATTTCTTCGATACCGGACTTCCTCCGACCATGACTTTCACATTATCCCGGATTCCTCTTTCTTTCAAAAGTTCGATGATATCTTCCATACCGCTCATTGTGGTCGTCATCAATGTGGAAATGCACACCAGTTGTGCCTTTAATGCTTCTGCCTGATTCACAAATTCTTCCCGCCGGCACATCTCTTCCAAGATCATGCATCTCAAATCCTGCAGTTTCCATCATAATCTTAACCAGATTCTTTCCAATATCATGCGTATCCCCTTCTACCACTCCGATAACTGCAACCGGTTTTGCAGCCTGTTCCTCTTCGTCCGGCAGATACGGTCTTAATACCTCCAGTCCGGCATACATTGCATCGGAACACAGCAGAATATCTGTCACAAAATACTCTTCCTCTTCAAACAACTCACTGGCCTTATTCATACCATCTACCAGACCTTCCATGATTCCATCCAGTGCCGGATAACCTGCTTCAATATATTCCTCCGCCACATCAACAACCTCTTCATCCTCCATTTCCAGAACACATTCTGAAAGTTTATCCAATAATTCTTCCTTTGATGTCGCCATCTTCAACGTCCTCCCAATATTTTTCTTAGTCTTCTCATTATCTTTCATCCAATTCTACTTTCATTATAAATTTACACGTTTCATTTTGCAATAATAATTCATACCTAAAGCATCTTTATCTTATTACTATTGATTAGCTTCCATGAAATTGGTATTTAATTTATTAACGTAGTTGACCTCTCGATCCTTGAAGAAAACAGTATAAAGTGGTTCTGGTTCAGGTTCCATGCTCTAAAAAACTAAGAGAGCCAGAATCTCCTAAAAGCAAAGGAACTACGCTCAAACTCGGCGTTCGCCTCAAACACGTTCGCTTCGTTCCTTTAACGGAGATTCTGACTCTCTAACTTTTCCTAAGAGCATTCCACATTCACCAGAACCACTTTATACTGTTTTCTTCAAGTCGTGACTGGCTGCGGATGTTAAGAAATGAAATACCCGGAACTATAACCTGGTGTAGTCCACTACGGTACACAATCTTGTCAAAAAGCCTTGAAAATCCACTAATGACAGCTGATTACTGTAACCTTCCGCTGCCACAACCGTTACGCATTTGCCATTTCATTCATAAGGCATTTGATACACACGGAATAAAGCTTGAAAAGGCGTTCCAGTGAATGTGAAAGAGGCGTTGGTAATTCTTAAGGGGCAAAATTCTGCGTTAGGTTTTCAAAATTTGACTGTCTGAGGCGTATGCCGAGTTTCAAATTTTGAAAGCCTGTTTTAGCAGAATTTTTGCCCTTTAGAATTGACCATCCGATGGAACCTGAACAGGAACACCTTTCCAAGCTTTATTCCGGTTCGGGTATCCACAGCCTTTCTGAATTAAATCCCAAATTTATTTTTTCTTTCTCGGCACCACATGCACTGCACCGCCTTCGAGTTCCTCGAGTGCTTCCCCGATTCCTTCATTATAAGTCGGATGCGACCGCATTCCTCTGAGCATCTGCTCTACAGTCAGCCCATTTGTAATTGCAGTCACAAATTCTCCGATCATATCCGTTGCTCTGGCACACATCATCTGAGCTCCCAGGATCTTGCCGGTTGCTTCGTCTGCTACGACTTTGATGAAGCCCCGTTCTTCCTGCGTAATGATAGATTTTCCATTTGCACTCATGATGAACTTGCCGCATTTTACAGCAATTCCATTTTCTTTTGCCTGATCTTCTGTCATTCCTGCAGATGCGATCTCCGGATCTGTATAGACACATCCCGGAACAATACTCAGATCTATGGATGGTTCTTTTCCGGCAAGTTTTTCTGCTACCACGATTCCCTGGGCACTTGCCGCATGTGCAAGCTGTACACCAAAGATCAGATCACCGATTGCATAGACACCCGGGATGCTGGATTCAAAGTTCGCATTCACCAGCACACGGCCGCGCTCCATATCTGGTTTTATATTTTCCCCAAACAGACCATCCGTATTCGGGCAACGTCCTACTGCACACAAAACGTAATCTGCCGTTACTTCCTGTTCCTGATCCTTCTCTATATAGTGACAGGTACAGGTTCCGTCTTCTGTTGTTACCCCCTGTACTGCAGCCGAAGTATGAATATCAATACCTCTCTTTTTCAAGATCATCTTCAGATTCTGACTGATCTCTTTATCCATATTCGGTACTAACTTTGGCATTGCTTCCAGGATTGTAATCTTGCATCCAAGGTTCGCATATACTGTGGCAAATTCCACACTGATAACACCGCCTCCGATAATGATCAGACTCTTCGGACTTCTTTCATCGCAAAGAGTGCATCACTGGTCAGGACTCTTTCACTATCCATTCCTGGAATCGGAAGGATTAATGGTTTTGGAACCGCTGGCAAGGATAATATTTTCCCCTTCTAGCACCATCTTCCTGTTCTTTCCTGATCCGCACTTTCTTTTCTATCCGGAAGAAGCGTACCTTTTCCATCGTATACGTCTACGCCATTTGCCTTAAACAGCCCTTCTCACTCCCGGAAACCAGTTTTCCGTTGTTTCTTCTTTATATTCAAAATTTTTCCAAAATCATATGTTACATTTTCTGCATGGATACCGAACCGTTCTGCCTTTTGCATTTTCTATATAACGAAGACGCATGAATCATTGCTTTTGCCGGAATACATCCACGGTTCAGACAGGTTCCGCCGGCTCTTCGTTGCCTCAATAATTGCCGTTTTAAGCCCAAGCTTTGCTGCTTTAATAGCAGCCATACATATCCCCCGGTCCGGCACCGATCACGATTACATCATATTTTCCCGCTCATTTCATTTTCCTCCTGTAATATCAAAATACTGCCAGATGGCAGTGTCTTTTCCACAAGGTTTTCTTATCATTCTTGTTAAATCTGTTTCCTGAATCCAGGAATCACATCATTCATCAGTTCTTCCTCTTTTTTCGACATTCTCATCATGTCCTTCGACCAGCCCAATAATCCAAGCTGCACACAAATGGTTTCTTTTGATAACGGATTCCTTTTAAAAATTTTGGAATTGCCTCCGCCAGTTCAATGTTCAGCGAATCGGAATAGACTTCCACATCCTTGAAATTTTTCCTTTATCCACCTGAAACTGAATATTCATCCGCCCCATGAAAAATCTTTGACGCATCTCATACTGGAAGTCCAGTTTTCTTCCAAACGCCATTCCCAGGAGGAAAAATGTGCCTTCTTTTCTTCAACCTCATCTGCATCCAGATCTTGCATCTTCTTTTCTTCCGATTTCAGATTATAAACCTCTTCAAAAGATTCGCGAAGTGCCTTCTTTAACTCTTCCAGTGTCAGTTCCGGAAGATATTCCCTCAGATTTGTCACTCTGGATTTTACAGAATCCACACCTTTGGATTTCAATTTATCTTTGGATACGGTCAGATATCGAGACAGCATTTCTTTGTTTTCATCTACCATAATGGTTCCATGATGATAGCAGTGTTTTTCCTGCTCATAAAACGCATTTCCCGAGAATTTCTTTCCATCGATCAGGATATCGTTTCTTCCGGACTTTTTCTGCTTTTCAATCCCAACCGTCCCATTGCATTTTGATTACCTGTAACTGTTTTTCCAGACTATATTCATCTTTATTTACCAAAATGTAAAGTTCAGATTTCCCAGATCATGATAGACTGCTCCGCCACCGGAAAGTCTTCTCGCAAGATGACCATCCATCTTCTTCAATTTTGTAACTTTACATTCTTTCCAGGCATTCTGATTACGCTTCCGATTACAACGGTATTCTGATTCTGCCAGAATACAAAATACATTCTTGATCCTCACAGTGGAGGAGTAAATACTCCTCCACTGCAAGATTTTTATATGGGTTAAACTGACCGCTTTCAATATATGTAAGCTTTGTGACCATAATTTTTTTATATTTCACTTTTCCTGCGAAATGATTCAAACTCATATTTCAGATGCGGATGTCTTGCCGCATTGACTTCATCCAGTCTTGTCACCGGAGTCGTCACAGGAGCCTGGTGTAATTTTTCCGGATCTGTTTCCTGCCAGTTCGTATAAACTTACGGAATACTGCGATCGCATCATCCAGCGTTTCTTTTGATTCTGTCTCGGTCGGCTCTACCATCAGTGCTTCATCCACGATCAATGGGAAATACATTGTAGGCGGATGAATACCATTGTCCAGCAGACCTTTTGCGATATCCATTGCCGAGATACCTGGTCTTCTTTTTCAGATCTTCCAAGACTCATAACAAATTCATGCATGCAGATCTCATCATATGCCATTGGATACAGATCTTTTAATTTGTTCATCATGTAGTTGGCATTCAGTACTGCATTCTGACTTGCTTCCGGGATGCCTTCTTTTCCGAGTGTCTTGATATAGGTCAGTGCTTTTACTACTACAAGGAAGTTGCCGTAGAAGCTCTTTCATCTCACCGATACTGTTTGCCGGTTTTTCCAGATGCCAAGTCTCTTCACCTACCACTCCAGATAAGATGGCAAGGAAGTCGGATAACATTTCTTACATCCGACCGGGCCGCTTCCAGGGCCGCCGCCGCCATGCGGTGTGGAGAATGTCTTATGAAGATTCAGATGGATCACATCAAATCCCATATCTCCAGGGCGTACAGTTCCCATAACTGCATTTAAGTTTGCCCCTGTCATAATAGCAAAGACCGCCGCATTCATGGATGATTTCTGTAATTTCCAAAATATTTTGTCAAAAAGTCCAACCGTGTTTGGATTGGTCAGCATAAGTCCTGCTGTATCGTCTCCGCATACTTCCTTAATTTTTCAAGATCAACACCACCATCCGGTGCAGATTCAATGCTGACTACCTGGATATCCTGCCATTGCCGCACTTGCCGGATTGGTTCCATGTGCAGAATCCGGTACAATGAATTTTCTTTCTCTTCTCGTCTGATCGGCTCTCATGATATGCCTTAATCAGAATCAGTCCTGAACTCCCCGTGAGCTCCGGCTGCCGGCTGGAATGTCATACGATCCATACCTGTGATCTCGCACAGGTATTTTCAATTTTTTCAGATGACTTCCAGGCATCCCCTGTACGGTATGTTCCGGCTGTAATGGATGGATTTCTGTAAATCCAGGCAGTGACGCCATATCTTCATTGATCTTTGGATTATACTTCATCGTACATGATCCAAGTGGATAGAACCCGTCATTCACGCCATGTGATTTCTTTGCGAGTTCTGTATAGTGTCTGCTCAATTCAATTTCGGACAATTCCGGAAGGTGAAGCGGCTTTTTCTCTTTTATCTTTTTCTTCCGGTAAGTAGATTTCTACATCTGATGCCGGTAACAGGTCGCAGCCTCTTCCCGGTCTGCTTTTTTTCAAATATTAACATCCCTGCACCTCCCTTAAAATATGGACTGCCTGATCCATCTCTTCTTTTGTATTGACCTCGGTGCAACACCACAGAATATGATGCTCATCTAACGGATATCCTCCAAAGGATTCCTTCTTCCTCAATGCTCTTAATATCTTATCCGAATCCACTTCTGATCTGGTGACAAATTCATGGAAGAATTCTGCCTTGGTTCAAACTGTCAGACCGATCTCTTCCAGTTTCTCTGCAAAATAATGTGCTTTAGACATAGACAGAATTGCTGCCTGTCTGACACCTTCATTTCCCATCGTTGCAAGATAAACACCGACTGCCAGTGCACAAAGTGCCTGGTTCGAACAGATATTGCTGGAAGCTTTTTCTCTCCGGATGTGCTGCTCTCTTGCCTGAAGTGTCAGTACATAACCAGTCTTTCCGTTATGATCGACCGTCTCACCAACAATTCTTCCAGGGAGCTTTCTCATCTTCGCTTCCTTACTTGCCATAAATCCAAGATATGGTCCGCCGAATCCGAGAGAAAGTCCGAGTGGCTGTCCTTCTCCGACTGCCACGTCTGCCCCGTATTCTGCCGGTGTCTTGATTACTCCCCAGAGAAATCGGATTCACTCCCATCACATATTTGGCCCCGGCCCATGTGCGATCTTTGCCGATCTCTTCTGCGTCTTCCAGATTACCGTAATAGTTCGGATGCTGGATATATACACATGCTGTCTGCGCATCGATATGTTCTTTTTCAGATATTCTTTGTCTGTCACTCCGTCTTTTTCGGAATGACTTCCAGTTCCATTCCATTTCCGAAGCAGTAAGTCTCTACCGTTTCCAGTACATATGGCAGGAACCGTTCCTGGGAGATCGAAGTGCTTTCTTGTCTCTTTCTGTCCTGGCACATTGCCACACCTTCTGCCGATGCAGTTGCACCGTCATATACAGATGCATTGGACACATCCATTCCGGTCAGATCACAGATCATCGTCTGATATTCAAAGATCGACTGTAAGATTCCCTGACTGATTTCTGCCTGATATGGCGTATATGCCGTCAACAAATTTTCTTTTGAAATCACACTTTTTACCATTGCCGGAATAAAATGTCTGTAAGCGCCTGCGCCGCGGAAAATCGTCTTGAATACCTGATTCTTTGATGCAATATTTTCCATATCACGCCGCGGACTTCAAACTCTGACTTTCCTTCCGGAATATTCAGTCCGCCTTTGGAATTTTACTTCTTCAGGAATATGTGCGAACAAATCCTCAATGGACTGAATAGCCTATTTCTGAAGCATTTTTTCCGTTCTTCTAACGTATTCGGTACATAGCTTCCCATAAATGCTTTTCCACCGCCTTTTTCAATGACTTTGTGTTTATTCCTGCTTGCTTTCTACAAATGCTTTGTATTCTTCTGGGGTTAACAGTTCTTCTGTTGCAGATACATCTTTTACTTTGATGAACCATGCATCATATGGAGCGCCATTGATCTTTTTCTGGTGCATCAAAAGTTCTTCGTTGATTTCTTCAACTTCTCCTGAAACCGGTGAATATACATCTGATACCGCTTTTACAGATTCAACATCTCCAAATGCCTCTCCGGCTTCTACACTGTCTCCAGCTTCCGGAAGATTTACGAATACGAGATCACCAAGCTCTGACTGTGCATAATCCGTAAGTCCAATTGTCCAGACATCCACCTTCTTCTTTACCCATTCGTGTGATTTTGTATATTTTAATTCTGCTCTTGATTTCCATGATTTTAATCTCCTTTTCTTTTTCAACTATATTTTCCAAACACTCTCTATCCTTTTTTTGCGACCGGACTGTTAATCTATTTTCGTTAATTTTCTTTTATTTTGCTCTCTTATAGAACGGAAGTGCTACAACTTCTGCTTCCACTCTTCTTCCACGCACATCTGCTTCTACCTTGTATCCCCGATTGCTACACTTCCGGCATCTACTAATGCCATTGCGATTGGATATCCAAGAACGGACAATGTGTTCCGCTTGTTGTATGTCCGATTTTCTTTTCTCCAACATAGATATCCTGATGTTCACGGATGATTCCTCTTCCGGTTACTTTGAGTCCGATTCTTTTGATCTTTGGCTCACCACGCTCTTCCATGGCTTTCTTTCCGATGAAGTCTTTCTCTTTTCCCATCTTGACTGCAAATTTCAGGCCTGTCTCAAGTGGTGATATTTCATCATCCATCTCATGTCCGTACAGTGGCATCGCTGCCTCCATACGAAGTGTATCTCGAGCTCAAGTCCACATGGAATCAGCCCTTCGTCTTTCCTGCCTCTAAAAGTGCATCCCACATTTTCTCAGCATTTTCACTTGCCAGATACAACTCGACTCCGTCTTCACCTGTGTATCCTGTCTTGGAAACGATACATGGGATTCCGGCAACTTCAGCATCGAATACTGCATGATAATATTTCTTTGGAATATTTTCTTCTGCGGTCAATTTCTTAAGGATCTCCATTGCTTTCGGTCCCTGCAGTGCAAGCTGTGCATACTGGATGATACATCTTTGAATGTTACTTTGCCAAATTGATGACGTAGCATCCACTGATAATCTTTGTCTTTATTTGCCGCATTTACAACGATAAAGTAGTGTTCATCCGATTTCTTATATACGATCAGGTCATCCACTGTTCCCACCATGTTCATTACACATCGGACTGTATCTTGCCTGTCCGTCTACCATATTGGTAAAATCATTTGTCAGGATCTGGTGCAGGTTTGCAAGTGCATCTTTTCCCTTCACAATATTTCTCCCATATGAGACACATCGAAAAGTCCTGCCTTTTTCTCTAACTGCCATATGCTCTGTGATAACACCTGTTCCATACTGTACCGGTAAGAGATATCCTGCAAATGGAACAATCTTACCACCTGCTTTCACATGCGCATCATAAAGTGGTGTTTTTAACTCCATATCATATCCCTCCTTGTTTTTTAATAGTGGACGTTAATTATAGGTACATTAATTTATTCATATTAATGGATATTTCTCGCAGGAACTTCATCTCTGATCTCATCTGCCTTGTATCAAAAGTCTGTAACTGTCATCTTGATCAGTTTTGCGATTATCTTCATATCTTCTTCTTCCTTCAGACCTCTTGTTGTAACTGCCGGTGTTCCGATTCTGATTCCACTTGTTACAAATGGGTGCTTGCCGGATCATTGGAACTGCAGTTCTTATTAACTGTGATATAAACTTCATCCAGTCTGTTCTGAAGTTCTTTTCCTGTGATGTTCATGTTCTGAAGATCCACTAACATCAGATGGTTATCCGTTCCACCACTTACCAGATTGAATCCTTCTTCGATCATTGCCTGTGCAAGTGCTTTTGCATTTTTGATCACCTGTTGCTGATATTTTGAATTTGGTTTTAA